>Ga0209541_10003092_pt1 | contig 30925 bp, 30 predicted proteins | sample RifCSPlowO2_01_FD_184027 | JGI IMG/M metagenome (GOLD analysis project Ga0209541, IMG submission 184027) | Groundwater microbial communities from Rifle, Colorado - Rifle CSP2_plank lowO2_0.1 (SPAdes) (version 2) | ecosystem: Environmental > Aquatic > Deep subsurface > Groundwater | place... | reverse complement strand
GTCGGCTGTGGCATCGGCCGCTCTTAGGAATATCTCAAAGGCATTAGCAGTGGCTCCTTCTAACTCAATGGCGTTGTCATAACTAGCTCCTATTCTTAAAGCTGTTTCCGTAGAAGCCGTAGCGGTTATATTAGAAAAATCTGCTCCGTAGAGAACATCACCAGCGTCCGTATTACTATTAGTATTGGGAGCAATAATTAAACCAGTTAGAGTTTGGTCAGTCGCATCAATACCAAAGGTCGGGGTGATGGTGTGGGCAGTAGCCGCTGCTGTCGTCCCCGCTGGAGCGTAGGTCTGGGAAGCTGTCCCGACACCCGAAGACATGGTGAAGCCAACATTGGCTCCAATGGTAACAGTTGAGCCGTCGTCAGTTACAGAAGAGTTACCAATTGTTGAAGAACCAGTAAATTTGGCAAGAGTATTGGTAGTACCAGAGCCTGTAATTGAACCCGCAAGACATGAACCCCAAGAGGGAGCCGAACTTGTGGTGGCAACAAGACATTGACCGGTGGTACCAGCAGCGGTAGTGCCAATGGCACTAGTACTGTTGCCATAGAGCACACCATTGGTGGTAAATGTACTGGCGCCAGTACCACCAATTGAGACCTCTAAAGTGCCTGTTGAGAAAAAGCTCGTGGACGAGTCACCTGATGTTGCCGTGATTGTGCCAGTACCGGAGGCAGAAAGTGAGCCTCCAGTATCCACGGTCCAGGCTGCGGTAATTGTTTCCGCAGCGTTTACATGAGCAACGGCGGAAGATAGTGCCACATTAGCCTCGCCAGAAGGAGAAGAGGTGATATCAAAATCTGCCCCCAGAAAATCAATTGTGGTTACTGCCGTGTCAACATCACTATCACCTTCCTGAACAGTAATGGTACCACTACCACCACTTCCTTGAAGATCCGACCAATTACTAGTATCCGCATCAAAAACTCGGACGCGATCAGTCCCAGTATTGTAATAAAGAGCGCCAGAACCGAGGCCGCGAACTGGGTCGCTATTTGAGTTTGAGAGTTTAAGCTGCTTACCAGCCCCTGTCTGAGAAACGTTTCCTAGAAGAGTAGCATTATTGCCGTAAATCGAATTCCAAGGACTATTTTCCGTTCCTAAAGAACTGCCAGGAAAGGCCGGATAAAATTGAGCCTGTGAATCTGCTAAAATCGTACCATCAGCGCTGTTTAGATCGGTTGGTTTATAAACGCTGGCGGTTGAGCCTTCTTCAACCTGAACATCATCTATATAAAAAGCACCGTTTGCATAACCAAAAACTTCAAAAGCCGGAAATTTTCCTTCTTGTGCATCAAAATAGGTAAAAATAATATTTAACCAATCAAAACTTCCCGATAAATTAAAATCTTTATATAATCCGGGAGCAAACGGAGAAGCACTAAAGCCAATTCTTAAAGTACCATCTTCCGTTTTTGGTAAGTCTGCTCCCTTAACAAAAGCAGAGAGGGTGTAAGTCCGCCCCTTTTTGGTCGGCGCATAAATATTTTGCACCCCTAAAACTTGAGAATCGCTTCTTGGGGCGAAGCGCAAAGATTGAGTTCCAGTATGAGCGTCTTGAGCAGTGGAAGTTGTATTTATCTCGGTAGAATTACCCCGATATAGCCAAAAAGCTGGTGAACCAGAAGAAGGGGTTTCAAAGCCACTATTTTGAACCAGATTTTCGGTGGTTGAATCAATTTTTCCTCCACTTAGCTCTCCGGTAAGATTTATGTTCCCTTTTTTATCAATAATTACTTGAGAACCAACCTTGACACCATTTATCACTAGGTTTCCGTCTTTATCTATGGGGAGATCAGCGGCTAAATTGTAATTATTTGTGTTGTAATTATTGTTATTGACAACCTTTGGTTCTGCCTTGGGAAAAATCTTGCTAATTTCCCTACCGACTTTTTTTAAATTTGGTTCGAGAGCAGTGGGGAGGAGAAAATAAAGAAATAAGAATATTAAAACTAAAGTTAAGGAAAAGAATAATAATTTGTAAAAAAGGGTTTTGAAATTACCCCCATTTTGGGGTAGTATTGATGCTAAATTAGGTGATTTTTGGATAGAAGATAGTGGAGTAGTAATAGCAATCGGGCTAGTGATTGGTTCCCTCCTTCTTTTGAACTCTTCAACTTCCTCGTAAGGAAATAATCTTTCGTTTTGCTCATTTCTAATTGGATCAATCTTACCTTCCTTATCCCAACGACGAAGCGTCTGAACAGACACGCCAAGCTCCTTAGCGGTCTCGCTTATATTAAGAGGTTTTTTTTGAACTCCATTTACTCTATCTAGTTCGTCTTTGGGGAAGCGGCGGGTATTGCCAGCGGTGCGCAGTGACTTGATAATCCCTTGAGAATCCCATCTTCTCAAGGTATCGATAGATACTCCCAAGTAACGGGCAGCTTCGCCAATTGATAAGTTATTTTGAGGCAAGTTCTCTAGCATTCGAGCAGTCTACATACCTATTCATAGATTTGTATAGGTATGTATAGGTACAGTTTAGATCGCCAATGTTGCCTTTGTCAAGTCTCAAGAAATTAACCTTTTTAGTTTCAGATTCACTAGTAGTTTGCGACTTTTGTGAATAAAATGTAGAATTATTTATATGGAAAAGTTTGACCCGGCAAAAATTGAAGAAAAGTGGCAAAAAAAGTGGGCTACTGATAAATTATTTAAAGTCGATATTAAAAATGCAAAAAAGCCCTTTTTCAACTTGATGATGTTCCCTTACCCCTCTGGCGAGGGTTTACACATTGGCCACGTTTATGCTTTTGGCGGCAGCGACACTTTTGGCAGATTTCAAAGACTCAGAGGTTGGGATGTATTTGAACCAATGGGTTTTGACTCTTTTGGAATTCACTCAGAAAACTACGCCATTAGTAAAAACATTCATCCGACAACCTTAATTAAAAATACAACTCAATATTTCCGGGAGAAGCAGTTGAAAAAATTAGGTTGTCTATTTGATTGGGATCGTCAAGTGATAACTTCTGATCGAGATTATTATAGATGGACACAGTGGCTTTTTGTAAAGTTATTTAAAGCGGGATTAGCTGTTCGTAAAAAAGTAGCCGTTCTTTGGTGTCCAAGGTGTCTTACTGTCTTAGCTTACGAACAAGTTATTGCCGGAAGGTGTGAGAGGTGTGAAAGTCAGGTAATCCAAAAAAAACTCGAACAATGGTTCTTCAAAATTACCAACTACGCTGATAAGCTGCTAAAAAATCTGGATTATATTGATTGGTCGGAAAGTACTAAACAAATGCAAAGAAATTGGATTGGACGCTCTGAAGGGATTCAGATCGAGTTCAAAGTTCAAAGCCTTCGACCCGAGCTCAGGTCGAGGGTTTCAAAGTTCAAAATTAATGTTTTTACCACACGGCCGGATACGATTTTTGGCGTTACATTCATTGTTTTAGCAGTTGACAACCCATTAATGCTAAAAATTACTGATTCAAAATACTTAAAAAAAGTAAAAAAATTCATAAAAACTGCAAAAGAGCAAATTAATAGAGAAGTTGCGCCCGACCAAAAAATTGGCGAATTTCTCGGATCATACTGTCTTAATCCGCTAACAAAAAAACCAATTCCTATCTACGTAGCAAATTATGTTTTAGCCGGTTATGGAACTGGGGCGATTATGGGAGTTCCCGCTCACGATATCCGTGACTACGAATTTGCTAAAAAGTATCATTTAGATATAGTTAAGGTTATAGAACCAAATATCGCTAAGAACAGAATTTTAGCTAATGACGTCTATGAAGGTGAAGGAAGATTAATAAATAGTGGGAAATTTACTGACTTAAATTCACAAGAAGCTAGAAATAAGATATCAGAGTATATAGAAGTAAATCATCAAGGCAATAGAAAAGTAAATTACCACTTACGGGATTGGCTTATTTCAAGACAACGCTACTGGGGACCACCAATTCCGATTATTTATTGTGATAAGTGCGGCGTAGTGCCAGTTCCCGAGAAGGATTTACCGGTTCTTCTGCCGGACGTGAAGGACTTTCAGCCTAAAGGGACGGGACAGTCACCATTAGCCCAGGTTGAAGAATGGGTAAAGGTAGCTTGCCCCCAGTGCGGTCTACCCGCGCGAAGAGAGACAGATGTTTCCGATACGTTTTTAGACTCATCCTGGTATTATCTTAGATACCCTTCGGTGGGTTTACCAACTACGGAGAAAGTCGCTTTTGATAAAGAAATAACCAAGAAATGGCTGCCAGTCGATATGTATATCGGCGGTAATGAACACGCTGTTCTTCATCTTCTTTACACTCGATTCGTAACAATGTTTCTTGCGGACCTAGGATACCTAAATTTCGAAGAACCTTTTAATAAATTCCGCGCTCATGGTTTAATTATTCATCAGGGTGCAAAAATGAGTAAATCAAGAGGTAATGTAATCAACCCAAATTTTTATATAGAAAAGTACGGTTCTGATGCATTAAGGATGTATCTATTATTTATTGGTCCTTTTGATCAAGGCGGAGATTTTTCGGACCGGGGTATTATCGGCATTTGGCGGTTCGTAAATAAGATTTGGAGACTTGTACTTGAAGCGGGTCCTGTCACGGGGTCGTCCCAGCCGACGTCCTCCGCCCGCGCCACCCGCTTATCAACTAACAATTTAAAAATAATGCACCAGACAATCAAGAAAGTAACTCAAGATTTAGACGATTTAAATTTTAACACGGCAATTGCCGCTCTGATGGAATGGTTGAATTTTTTACAGGAGAGGGTTAATAAAAAGTTAGAGATTTCCAGAGAAGAAATAGAAACCTTCCTAATATTGCTTGCGCCCTTGGCGCCTCATTTAACAGAAAATCTTTGGTCTAAAATTGGTAATAAATACTCAATTCATAACCAAAAATGGCCTCTGTTTAACGAGGAATATTTGAAAGAAGACCGGGTTATAGTGGTAATTCAAGTCGATGGTAAAGTAAGAGATAAGGTTGAAATAGACCGGAAATTAGATAAGGAGATGATTACTCGCTTGGCTCTTGACCGCGAAAGAATAAAGCGTTATATTAAAGAAAAAGCTAAAAATTATATCTACGTTGAAGGTAAACTTCTAAACATTGTTACCAAATGAATTTTATTACTTGAGGGCACCCGCTCTGCCTTCGCCGGTTGGCGTATTTGGCGGGTAAATTTATGCGCACAAAAGAGTGGTTGGAAAAAAGACTCACTAAAATTTGGGATAAATATTTTTCTGACGTACCAGCAAAAAACCCTGTTTTTATTTCTTTCGGAAGAGACGCAACCTACCGTTTTGGATCAATAAGATTAAATTTAGAAAATAATTCCACAATAATAAAAATAAACGGTAACTTTCGCCGCAAAAATATTTCCAGTAGAATAATTGATCATACAATTGCCCACGAACTTGTTCATTATTCGCAAGGCTTTTCTTCGCCACATCTTCGACTTCACCGCTACCCTCACCGGGGTGGAATAATTGATAAAGAACTTAGAGAACGAGGCTTGCAAAAATTAGTCGAATTCTACCACAAGTGGTTAAACGGATACATTAAAAACCTTTCCTAAATCTTCTTGCAAAGACAGTTGGTTTCTGGTTATACTCTTCACGTGAAAAGAAAAAATGATAGGGTTTACGATTTTGTTAATCAAAACGTTCTCGCCTTAATTTTAGCCTCTTTTGGCTTTATTTTAATTGGAGCGGGTTTTGCAGCCTCTAAACTTTCTTTGTTCTCCAGAAAAGAACCAATTGTTATTTCCCAAGAAACGAACGCAAAAATAAGAGTAGATATTCAAGGTGCGATTAACGAACCGGGGTTTCTCGCATTGGCAGAGGATTCAAGAGTAAGCGATTTAATAAATGCCGCTGGAGGCTTAGCCGAAAATGCCGATAAGAATTGGGTTGCAAAAAATATCAATCTTGCCCAAGTCTTAACGGACGGTGCGAAAATATACATCCCGACAATTTTTGAGCTCGAAAAAACTAGCAGTTCAAATCTTCAAGTGCTAGGAAACACTGATTTAATTAATATTAATAACGGGAATGAATCAGAATTAGATTCTTTACCAGGAGTAGGGAAAGTAACCGCCCAAAAAATAATCAGTGGCCGTCCATACCAAACTATTGAGGAATTAAAAACCCGTAAAATCGTTGGCAATTCAACCTTTGAGAAGATTAAAAATTTAATCAGTGTTTTCTAGATTTTAATGGACAATAAGCAGGTAACTTTATATGGGGCCGTTTTTATTCTTCTTTTCGGAATTTGGTTTTTAAGATGGCAGATGACAAAACCAGCTCTTCCCAAAACTAATGCCGCGGTCAAATTTCAAGATACTTTACTTACGGAACCAAAAATAATTGGCCAAAGCGCCTATTTTACGATCCAACACATCCGCATACGAACGAATATTTATCCAACCTTTAATTACGGCGATCGCTTAGAAATAGAAGGCGAGGTAAAAAGCAATCTAGTAATGGATTTTCCCAAAATCACTAAAATTAGCGAAGAAAAAAGTGGTTTAGGAAATAATATTTTTAAGGTTAGAAAGTATTTTTTAGATTTGGTAGCGCGATCTTTACCAGAACCCCACGCTTCGCTTTTAGGGGGGATACTTTTGGGAAAAGCTTCTCTTGATAGGGATTTTGAGGCTGATTTGAAAAAAACCGGCACAATCCATACCGTCGTAGTTAGTGGCTTTAATATTACCGTCGTCGCCGGTTTTGTTCTCACGTTGGCTGGTCTTCTAAAGCGGCGTTTTGTACTTGTTCTTACTTTCCTAACAATTGTTTTTTACGTTTTACTTACCGGAGCAAACCCTCCCGCTATTAGGGCAGCGATTATGGGTGGTTTGGCTTTTTTCGCCTTGGCAGTAGGCCGACAGAGAGATTCTCTTTGGATTTTAATTTTGGCTGCGGCCGCTATGCTTATTTGGCAGCCAAACTGGATAAGCGATTTAAGTTTTGGACTTTCTTTCTTAGCTACCTTGGGGATAATATTGCTTTCTAAACCGCTTGAGTCGCTGTTAGAAAAGACTAATTTTTTAAAAGGAGATTTAGCTACGACAATCGCTGCCCAAAGTTTTGTTACGCCGCTAATCTTCTACAATTTTGGGACAATTTCACTGCTGTCACCGATCGTAAATGCCTTGATTTTATGGGTCATACCTCCGATTACTATCTTGGGCTTTGTTTTTTTGTTACTTGGTTCAATAATTTTCCCGGCAGGTCAGGTAATCTCTTGGTTTATTTGGCTGCTGTTGAGCTATTTTATTTTTGTTATTCAAGCGTTTTCAAAACTCTCATTTACCAGTTTTGAATTTGGTCGTAGCAGTCTTATTTTAGTGATAGTTTATTATCTTCTACTTTTTTGGATAGTTATTAAATTTAAAGATAAGTAATGGTGGCAAAATTTTTAAGGAAACCCAAACAACTTTTTATCAGTATTTTAGTTAGTAGCGCGGCTCTTGTTTGGGTAGGAGTTTTTCAACTTCCAAATAATAACTTAACCGTTAAAGTTTATGATGTTGGTCAAGGTGATAGCATTTTAATAAAAACCATATCAAACTATAAAATAATGATAGATGGTGGACCAGATAATAAGGTTTTGAGCTATTTAGGTAGTGGTTTGGCTTTCTGGGACCGAAAAATTGATTTAGTAATTCTTACCCATCCTCATAGCGATCATTTACGGGGGCTTATCGAGGTTTTAAAGCGCTATAAAGTAGATCAAGTTTGGCTAACAGGGGCGAAAAATGAAACTGCTGAACATCAAGAATGGATTAGAACTTTGGGGGAGCTTAAAATAAAGATTGGTTACCCAAAAGAGGGAGATTTAATTGATTTTGGTGATGGGGTAATAATAAAAGTTTTACACCCCAAAAAGGGAATAACCGATTCTGATCTAAACAACACCTCAATAGTACTTATTGTATCGTTGGGAAACTTTGATGCCCTTTTAACCGGAGACGCTGGTAAGGAAACCCAACCTTTTGGCAACAACTTAAAAGATATCGAGGTCCTTAAAGTGCCTCATCACGGCGCAAAAACAGCCCTTGAGCCTCATTTTTTAAAAGAAATCCACCCAGAGATATCAATAATTAGTGTCGGAGAAAGAAACAATTACGGACACCCGGCTTCTGAAACAATTAAGCTTTTAGAAAACATTGGTTCTAAGATTTACCGTACGGATAAGAACGGAACCGTTGAAGTTGTAAGTAATGGTCGGGATTGGTATACTAAATCGGAAAGGTAAGAAAGTTAGGAAGCCTTAGTTCAATAGATAGTTTTGAAATATTTAAGTAATATTATGATTAGGGAAAAAATTATTTCCGATCTCAGTAAGACTTTAGAAAAACTAAATTTTTTCAGTGAAAATTTAGTAATCACAAAACCGAGTTTAGAAAAATTTGGAGATTACACAACCAACGTTGCTTTTGAAATTTCGCAAAAAACCAATAAGCAATCACCACTTGACGTTGCTAAAAAAATCGAGGCTAACTTCATCAAAAATGACTATTTAGAGAAAATTAATGTCGAACAAAGGGGCTTTATAAATTTTTACTTAAAAAGAGAATTTCTTCAGTCCCAAATTTTAGAAATTATTTCCAAAAAGGAAAATTACGGTATTTCAAAAATTGCTTCCGGGAAAAAAGCCAGAGTAGAGTTTATTAGCGGAAATCCTACCGGTCCTTTACATATTGGCAACGCCCGTGGTGGACCACTTGGCGATTCTCTAGCCAGAGTCTTGGAATTGGTCGGCTATGCAGTTTTAAGGGAATATATCCATAATGATGTCGGTGGACAAGTGGAGAAGTTTGGTCAAAGCCTTTTTTCAAAGATAAATAAATTAGAAGAAAATAGTGAGTACCAGGGACCTTATATGAAGGAACTGGCGGAAAAGATTGGCGCAGTAAAAACACCTACCAAGGCTGCGCAGAAAGGGACGGAACTTATTCTTGCGGAGATTCTTAAAACCAGCGCGGATCTTGGAATTAAATTTGATCAAATTTACAAAGAAAGCGATTTTTTTAAATCTGGAAAAACAAAAGAAAGCATTACCCAACTTTCTAAAAAAGGCGTGGTTAAGGAAAAAGACTCTGCTATTTGGTTCGCGCCAAACGATGAATTTTTGAAAGATAAGAAGTCAGTTTTAGTAAAAAGTGACGGTAATTATACTTATTTTGCTAACGATATTGCTTATCATCAAGAAAAATTTAATTCAAATTATGATCTGATCATTGATATTTTTGGAAGCAATCACCACGGCCATATTCCGAGAATCAAAGCCGCAATGGCTACCCTTGGATACGATCTTTCAAAATTAAAATTTATTCTTTACCAATTTGTAAGAGTAAAAAGAGGTAAAAAAGCTGTCAAAATGTCAAAGAGAGCCGGAGATTTTGTAACCGCTTCTGAAGTTTTAGAAGAAGTTGGTAAAGATGCGTTTAGATTTTTTATGTTAATGAATGAGCCAAATACTCATATTGATTTTGATCTAAAGACAGCCAAAGAAAAATCGGAAAAGAACCCAGTTTATTATGTCCAGTATGCTCATGCCCGGATTAAAAGTGTTTTAGAGGCGGCAAAAAAAGAATTTGGAGATAATCTGCCAAAATTAGATGACTCAAAGGTAAATCTGCTTAATAACCAAACCGAAATTAGTCTAATAAAGAAACTAATCACCTTTCCAGAATTAGTTGAAGATATAAGTAAGAATTTTCAGATTCACACTCTTTGTTACTACAGCTTAAATATAGCTAAAGATTGGCACAAATTTTACGAGCAACACCGAATAATATCTTCTGATAAAAATTTGAGCACGGCCCGTTTACAACTGGCAAGTGCGGTAGCGACGATTTTGAGCTCTTCCCTTAACCTTCTTGGTGTTAATGCCCCCTCTAAAATGTAATGAAGAAGCTAATTGCAACCTCTCTGGTGTTGATTCTCCTAATTTTTATTCTAACGAAAATTTCTGGTCAAAAAAGCCCAGAGAAAAGACTGTTAGCCAAGGTGGCGGTTCTTTCGGATTCACATTCGGATAATGAAAATCTAGCCAGAGCTATTCAATTAGCAAAAGAGAGACAAGTTGATTCAATTATTCATTTAGGAGATTTAACAAAGGTAGGAACAATCGAAGAATTGAGCGCTGCTAAAAATACTTTAGATGAGGGAAAAATCAAATATTATGTAGTTCCCGGCGACCATGATTTATGGGAAGGGGGCGACACTAACTTTAAGAAAGTATTTGGCAAAACTTATCGAGTAATCGAAGAAAATGATATTATGTATATATTAATGGATACTTCTAATACAGAAAAAGGAATTACCGATACCCAAATAACTTGGCTAGAAAATCAATTGAAAACAAATAAGTCTAAAATTAGGTTTGCTTTTGGACAGCTACCTCTTTACGATCCCTACAACTACCGGACTATTTATGAAAAAGGGGGTTTCAATGAAAAGGTTAAGAAAGAAGCAGAGGTTGTCTTGGAACTTTTTAAAAAAGAAAAGGTTTTGGTGATGTTTAGCGGCGATCACCACCTCTCCTCAACCTATACAGAAAGTAGTAGAAATGTTACAATACGCACTGTTGGCGCCCTTTCAAGAGAGCGTAACTTACAAACACCAAGATTTGATATCCTTAAAGTTTACCAAACCGGTGAGTTTGAAATCGAAGAAGTGGTTTTAGAATAATTATTATGTACCATAAGTATACATTAAGTAATAATTTAAGGGTAGTTTTAACCCCGTTGTCGCAATTAAAAAGCGCGACCGTAATCGTATTTGTCGGCGCCGGTAGCCGTTACGAAAATAAGAATAATAACGGCATATCCCATTTTTTAGAACATATGGCCTTTAAGGGCACTGTTAAGAGACCAAGTGCTTTAGAAATTTCCTCAATTGTTGATGGAATTGGCGGGGAGTTTAACGCTTTTACCTCAAAAGAAAACACTGGTTATTATATCAAGGCCGCCAGCAGCCACTTAAAATTAGTTTTAGATGTCCTTTCCGATATGACCCAAAATTCGAAGTTTGAAGTAACCGAGATTGAAAAAGAAAGGGGAGTAATAATTGAAGAAATAAATATGTATGAGGATACACCGCAAAGAAAGGTTTCCGAGGTTTACGAAAGCTTACTTTGGGGAGATCAGCCTTTAGGATGGGACATTTCGGGTAAAAAAGAGGTAATTAGAAAATTAAAAAGAAGTGAATTTTTAGATTATTTGAGTAAACATTACCGCCCAAATAACATTGTTATTTCGATTGCGGGCAATTTAGAGGAGCAAGAAACCCTTGAATTAGTTAAAGATTACTTTGGAAAAATGAAGACCAAAAAAGTACCTCAGTTTTTAAAAGTTAAAGAAAATCAAACTAAACCAAAAGTTAATGTTAAGTACAAAAAAACTGACCAAGCTCACCTTTGTTTAGGAGCCCGCACTTTTAGATTTGATCACCCTGACAGATTCAAATTAGGGGTTCTTAACGCTATTCTTGGCGGAGGAATGTCTTCCCGTTTGTTTATCAACGTTCGTGAACGCCGCGGTTTAGCCTACTACATTCATTCCTCAATTGAAAATTACCAGGATACTGGAACGCTAGTCGCTCAAGCTGGCGTTGATTTAACGAGAATCGAAGATTGCGTAAAAGTTATTTTAGAGGAACTAGTTAAACTCTTAAACTCTAAGATTGAAGAAGATGAATTAAATAAGGCAAAACAGTACATCAAAGGTAGAATTACTTTAGAGTTAGAAGATACACGAAACGTTGCTTGGAATTTTGGTAGCCAGGAACTTTTAGAAAAAAGAATAAGAACTCCTGAAGAAATTTTTAAAGAAATTGATAAAGTAAGTGCGCCGGATTTGAAAAAACTCTCTAAAGAAATATTTGTCAATAAGAAACTAAATCTAGCGGTGATCGGCCCATTTAAAGAAGAAAGTAAGTTTGAGCGGATTTTTAAACTATGAAAGAAAGAACGATTTTGATTATTAAACCAGATGGAGTTGAAAAGGGATTGGAAAAAGAAATAATTTCCCGTATTAAAAAGGCCGATTTAAAAATTATTGCTACTAAAAAAATTAAGGCAAGCGAAGATCAGATAGAGAGACTTTACCCCCAAACGCAAGAGCAATTAGTTGGTATGGGAAATAAGAGCTTAAGTTCTTACTCTCAGGCAGGTCTTGATCCGGTTGCGCAGTTAGGTACGAACGACCCCTTTTTAATTGGCAAGCAGATCAGAAAATGGAATATTGAATATCTGACAAGAGGTGAGATTGTTACCCTTCTTTTAGAAGGCGAAGACGCAATTTCCAAGACAAGGGTTCTTGTGGGCGATACAATTCCGCTAAATGCAGGTCGCGGAACGATTCGGGGCGATTTTTCTACCGATAGCGTCCTGAAAGCGAATTCAGAAAAAAGAGCAATTCGCAATGTCGTCCACGCAACAACCTCACAGCAAGCCTACGAATTTGAAGAAAAAATCTGGTTCCCAAGCTAAGTTTGGTCGGACTAATTTCGGATTCTATCATTGGAGAGCTAGGTAACAATAAAAGCAAGGTTGAATATTGGGAATGCGACAATTGCTTTAAAAAATAATCCACTAGGCTGGGGTGAAGAATTCTTCTTTTATTCTTCGAGGTAAATTCTTAAGAGGTAAATTGAAGTGTTTGGATGCATCAAAAATTTCTAAATAAACAGGCCTTTTTTCTTTATCCACGTGCATAATTGCTAGAGAATCAAAGTTTTCAACTTCGTAAGCATCGTCTATTTTATTATCAGAAAAAAATACATTCAGCACGTCATCTTCTGGTTCATATTTAATTTCGAGCACATCAAGCTTATTTTTCATAGCGACCTTTTCTGGCAATATGGAATGTTATTACGGTAATTATATCATCTTTAACTTTGTAAGCAACTCGAAGATTATGTTTACCGTCCAGGTATTTAAGAGCCATTAGTTGTCCTTGATTAGTTTTACCTTTAAAATCTGGTTCATTAACAGTTTCCTCCACCAAATCTAAACTTATATCCCAGCCAAGTTCTTTTAATATCCCTCTTTTTCTAAAAGCATGTTTTGTGAAAACAATTTTCATTATAACAAATGGTCAGGGTGAGAGGACTTGAACCTCCGGCCTCTGACTCCCGAAGTCAGCGCTCTACCACTGAGCTACACCCTGAAAGAATTAAATTTTAAACATTTTTGTGGTAGAATGCAATTTCAGCCCTTGTAGCTTAATGGATAAAGCAGACCCGTCCTAAGGGTAAGATTAGAGGTTCGAGTCCTCTCAAGGGCACCATTAATGAGACGAAGGATTTTTCTTTTTATTTTAGTAAGAACTTTAGCTAATACCTTAATAGCGCTCGGAATTATTTTTTCCGTACTTTCTTTTTGGCCGTATCTGACCCAGGAGTTGAAATTTCGCTTTGGCCAATTTGTAAATACAGAGAGAAAAGAACAAATTGTCAAAACCGAGTCTGAAGCCTCTTTTGGTGATTTAGTGACGCAACTGCCTTCCTTGAGATCTGAACCTATTGATAAAAATTTTTCAATCGTTATTGAAAAAATTGATGTTAATGCCCCGGTCGTCGAAAACGTGGATAGTAGTAATTTCAAGGCTTATATGGCTGCTTTAAAACAAGGAGCAGCTCACGCTGCTAATACAGCAGTTCCCGGGACAAAAGATTCAGAAAATAATAATGTTTTTATCTTTGCTCATTCAACCTTGAACTTTTGGGACGTACCAAAATACAATGCTGTCTTTTTCCTATTGCGCAAGCTCGAGTCTGGTGATCGGGTAACCACTTTTTACAGAGGCGAAAGATTTGATTATATTGTCTTTGATAAACGTGTAGTCGAAGCTAACGATGTTAAATATCTTACAGATCCCTCCAAGGAGCCGATTCTTACCCTACAAACCTGTGACCCGCCGGGGACGCAATTGCGGCGTCTAATTGTAACTGCGAAGTTAGTAATTTAACGAAGGTTAAGAGCGTAAAGATTGGGTTTTTTATCAGGGTTAAAGGAAGTCGCGATAAGAAGCTTTGAACCATTTGGCCAAGGGAAAACTACGTTTGGATCAAAATCCCCAGAGTAAATATCCATTTTATTGCTAGTATCAACGCCAATAATACTAATTTTCTTATCCTCAACTAAAATAATATTTTTGCTGTTTGGGTGCCAAATGTAACTTTTAGCGGCCGGCAGATCGAAAGTTTTCGGCGGTATATTGGGTATTTCTCCTGGCTTAGAATCATAAAGAATTTTTTTATTCCCCTGTAGAGAAATTACTTTAGTCTCATCTGGTGAAAAAATTAATTTCGCGCTATTAGTGGCGATTTCGGAATCTTTTAATTTTAAACGAGCCAATTTGTCTTGATTTTCGCTTCTTTTCTCTTCCTGCCAGGAATTTTTTAAATTCTGGACGCTGAAAATTTGATTTGGAACGATGTTTAATTGATCTGGATTTAAAGTGAAGTAAAAATCATTTTTTGCGGTTACTCTGACTAGAAGTGTTTTACTATCTGGCGACCATTCGAGTTCGCTGCCCGAGAATTTGAAATTAGTATCTTTGACGATTTGTCTAGGTTCCCTTGAGAAAATTATAGGTCTATCAACTAAATCTAGAACCCAAATCCCGTCCTTGCCATTACCGCTCACTCCAAAAGCAATTTTTTGACCATCAGAAGATAATTTAGGGTTAATTACACCGTTAAAAGTCAATGGCCTAAGGTCTGTTACCGAGGGAAAAAGAACTGCCTCAATTGGAGTTACTAGCTCCTCCTTAACTTCAACTTCTTTTTCCCAAGTAGAATAACCATCCTTCGCGATTTTAACTTTATATTTGCCTGGCGTAACGCCACTAAGGGTATTGTTGGTGGCGGTGGTTAATTTATCGTTAATATAAACAGCGGCTCCTTGCGGGCTACTAGAGATAGCTAGAATGCCGGTTTTTGAAAGCGTTTTATCTTTAATATCAAATCGATAGCCCTTGGAAAATTGAACAATTAAGTAAGAAATTAAAAGCGCTGCCGCTATTCCTAAAAAAATCAACAAAAAACGAAACCTTAAAAGGTTAACGAGAGACGAGTTTTTTTTAACCATCCGTGAAATTTTAACAAACCTAGAATCTAATGGCAAGCGTTGATATATTAAAGTAATGTTTGATCCGGCGGTTGCCGGAGAACTTAAAAAGAAATAAAAAGGTGTGTTATAATGTGGTTTATGTTTTCGAAACGAATTGGAATTGATCTTGGAACCGCAAATTCTTTAGTTTATCTAGAAGGGAAAGGCGTGGTTCTTAATGAACCTAGTGTTGTGGCCGTTGACGAACAAGATGGTAGGGTAGTTGCGGTTGGGAGTGAAGCTAAAGAGATGTTGGGTAGAACTCCCGAAGGCATAGTTGCCTCTCGCCCGATGAGGGATGGGGTAATTGCTGATTACGTTGTTACTGAAGCGATGCTAAAGTACTTTATTGATAAAGTTTGTGGTCCGAGCAGAATTTTTAAACCAGAAGTAATGGTTTGTGTACCTTCCGGAGTTACTAGCGTAGAGAGAAGGGCAGTTTTGGACGCTACCTTATCGGCCGGTGCTAGTGCGGCTTATTTGATTGATGAACCTCTTGCCGCCGCGATTGGAGCCAGGATTCCAATTGCGCTGCCTTCGGGAAATATGATTATTGATATTGGCGGAGGTTCAACCGAAGCAGCCGTTATTTCTTTAGGAGGAGTAGTTGTTCACAATAGTGTTAGAGTGGCTGGGAATAAAATTGATGAAGCAATCGCCCAGCATATAAGAAGAAAATATAATTTAATTATTGGCGAAAGAACATCAGAAGAGGTTAAACTAAATATTGGGAGTGCTACTTACTTGGAGGAAGAAAAGAAAATGGAGGTTAGGGGTAGGGATTCAATTGCCGGTCTTCCTAAAATTATCGAAATCTCTTCAACTGAAATAACCGAAAGTATCAGAAACCCCTTAAACCAAATCGTGAATGCAATTAGGGGAGTATTGGAACAAACCCCACCCGAACTTGCCTCAGATATTATTGATAAAGGAATTGTGATGAGCGGTGGAACCTCGCTACTAAATAATCTAGATAAACTCTTTACCGAAATTACTGGAGTTCCTTGCCACGTTGCGGAGAACCCACTTCTCTGCGTTGCCCAAGGTACGGGTATTGCTTTGGAAAATATAGACCTTTACAAGCGCAGTATCAAAAGACACTAGGAGAGAAATGTTAATTGGAGTAGACGCAAGTAGAGCCTTAAGCGAAGAGAGTACCGGTACAGAGTATTATAATTTAAAACTTCTGGAAAGCTTAGGCAAAATAGATAAAAAAAATCACTACGTAATTTACCTAAATAAATTGCCAAAGAATTTACCCTTTAGCTTCAGAAGCTTTAGCACCAGGGTTTTAAGATTGCCAAGACTTTGGACGCAAGTTGGTCTCGCCTACGACATTTTAATTAACCCGCCCGACATCTTATTTATTCCCGCCCACACAATACCAGTTGTAAGAAATCCAAAGATTAAAACTATCGTCACGATTCACGACTTGGGGTCAAATTATCTGGCGGCTTATCATCAATTCCCCCATAAAATTTATTTGAATTGGTCGACTTTAATTTCGGTAAAATTCGCAACTCACCTTATTGCGGTATCACAATCTACTAAAAAGGATATAATTAACCAATTCGGTGCAAAGCAAGACAAAATTAGCGTTATTTATGAGGGCGTAGACCTAAGCAGATTTAAACCGGAAAATTCAAAGCTCAAAATTACTAGGGTTTTAAAAAAATATAAAATTCAAAACCCCTATATTCTTTTTGTAGGAACAATTCAGCCAAGGAAAAATCTTGTCCGTCTTATTCAAGCTTTTAGTCAATTAATAGAGATCTATAAAGAACCGATAAATTTGGTAATTGCTGGGAAACCAGGTTGGCTATACGAAGAAATTTACCGGGTTGCGAAAGAACCTCAAGTTGCCAATAAAGTTAAGTTTTTAAATTATATTTCCGAAGAAGATTTACCGCCGCTTTATAGCGGAGCCTCCCTTTTTGCTTTTCCTTCGCTTTACGAAGGTTTTGGCTTACCAGTTTTAGAGGCTATGGCTTGCGGGACAGCGGTTTTAACTTCTAAAGTATCTTCTTTACCTGAAGTTGGTGGGAAGGCGGCTTTTTTTGTTGACCCTTATAATCTTGATGAAATCAAAAAAGGTATGTATCAAATTATAACAGATAATAACTTAAGGAAAACTTTAATATCAAAAGGAGTTGAGCAGGTTAGGAAGTTTTCTTGGGAAAAAGCCGCTAAAGAGACACTTAAGGTTTTCGAGAAAGTCTACAAAGATTAAGTCATGAAAAAAGAAATTTTAGGAGTAAAAGTTGACGATCTTAATAAGCAGCAGATTCTCGAAAAGGTTGAGAATTTTCTCAACGACGCCAAAAAACACTATCTGGTGACTCCAAACCCAGAATTCTTAGTAGCGGCCCAAAGAGATGAAGAGTTTAAACAAATTTTAAATGAAGCTGATATAGCTATTACAGATGGAATCGGCGTAATTATCGCTTCAGTGCTTTTAGGTAGGGGAATAAAAAATCGAATTACCGGTACTGATTTAGTTTCCCAATTAACAAAGTTAGCTTCTGAAAAAAACTATTCAATCTTTCTTTTGGGGGGAAGAGATGGAGCTGCCAAGATAACAGAATCAAAACTAATCCAAAAGTATCCCAATATATCAATTGTCGGCACATACGAGGGGGAGGCTGATAAAACTGGTGATAACGAAACTACCAAAGCAATTATAGAAGCAAACAGAAGCGGTGGATTTATTGATTTTCTATTTATTGCCTATGGACAAGCGAAACAGGAAAAATGGATTAAAAGAAACTTAGGAAAAATACCTGTAAAAGTGGCGGTAGGGGTAGGTGGAGTATTCGATTATTTGAGCGGGAAGAAGCCTCGGGCTCCCTTTTTTCTTCAAAAGATTGGTCTTGAGTGGCTATTTAGGTTACTAGTTGAACCTTGGCGTTTTAAACGCCAATTAGCTCTTCCATTTTTTGTTTATTTAGTTTTGAAAGAAAGACTTAAATAAAAGAAGAGAGCCCCTCATTGTGGTCGCAACAAGGGGCTCTTAACCCCTAAGCGCGTTTTCTAGAGTTTTATAGCAGCGCAGCTCAGAGCTACTAGAACCTCTTCCAATCAACAGAAGGTTTTAGGTAAGGGTGGTTCAACTAACTGCAAGAGCCCAGCAGGTTTATGAACCAGAAGTTAACACAAAGCAGGTTGTTAACGTGCTTTTGAATTATTCCCCAGATTCAAGGCTTTTCAAGTTCCAAAAACCTCAAACTACGAGAAACGGCGCACCATCCCTCGGCATCGGTTTCTTGGGGTAACACTTGTAGCAAAAGTATTTCACAACCCTGCTTGCTTGTCAAGAAAAGGTGCTTAAACTTTACAAAAGGTCAGTAATGTAATAGGATTCTATTCTGTCAAAAAGGAGGTGATAAAAATGGCGCAGTTTTTAGGAGTTCACAAAATGGCTGATATAGGCGCAAGGACCGATCAAGAAGCGGTAGATGGGTTCCACAAATACAAAGATGCGGCGAGCAAAATGGGCCTTAATGCAACCCATGTCCACTACAGTCTTGAAAAAGGCTTTGCTTATTGTATAACCGAAGCGCAAAGCGCTGACAAGGTAAGAGAAGCTCATGCCAGTTCCGACATTCCACTAGAGGACGTAATTGAGGTTAAAACAATCGAATAAAAAAGAAGACGAGAAAGTTATGGTAAAATTTCTAGTATGATTAAATTAGCTAAGAACCTAACTATTCCAAAACGAGCGATAAGGGTTATTAATATCGCTTCTTATATTCCTAGAAAATGTGGGATTGCTACTTACACAAAAGATCTGACCAACGCTATCAACCTTCTTAATCCTTATTCTCTGGCCGAGATTATGGCGGTTAATGAACCAAATTCTAATCACGATTATCCTTGGGAAGTCAAATTTAGAATAAATCAAGATGATCTAAGAAGCTACTTAGACGCGGCTTCGTATATAAATCAATCTGGAACCCAAGTAGTCCATCTCCAGCACGAATTTGGTCTTTTTGGCGGCAGTGAAGGTGAATATATCGTGCAATTAGTAAAACATATCAAAAAACCTCTTATTATTACTTTACATACTGTATTAGATAACCCAAGACCTAATATGGTAAGGATCATCCAAGAATTAGCTTCTAGTAGCCAGATTGTTACGGTGATGGTTGGGGTAGCCGCCCAGAGGCTAATGAGAAGATATGAAATTCCCAAAGGAAAAATATTTATAATTCCCCACGGTGTACCCGATCTACCCTTTGGTCCCTCCCTTCCATTTAAAGAAAAACTGGGATTAGGAAATTACAAAATTATGGGGGTTATTAATCTACTATCAAGAAATAAAGGTTTGGAATACGCAATTTCCGCAGTTCCGAAAATCCTTAAAAAAATTCCCAATTTCTTATTTTTAGTAATTGGTGAAACCCATCCTCAAGTCAAAAGGACCGAGGGAGAGTCTTATCGAAGGGAACTGGAAGCGCAAGTTAAAAAATTAAAGATAGAAAAAAACGTTCGTTTTATCAACGAGTACCTTTCTCTAGACGATTTAACTACTTATTTGCGCTCTTTTGATATATACACCACCCCTTATTTGGATCCTTCTCAAACAGCTTCAGGAACTTTAGCTTACGCTATTGGTGCCGGAAAAAATTGTGTTTCGACTCCTTATCTATATGCAAAAGAGCTTCTTTGGAACGGCCGAGGAATTTTGGTACCTTTTAGAGATCCGGATTCAATTGAGAAGGCAGCTATAAAAATCCTAGAATCTGCCTTTTCTGCACTTGATGTGCAAAGAAAGGCCTATGATTTCGGTAGACTAATGATTTGGCCCTCGGTAGCGCTATCTCACCTTGATTTATACCAGGTCTTGATTGAAAAGAAAAGAAAGAAATGATAGGTTACAAAAACCCCCCAAATATTGCTCATTTAAAAAGGTTAATTGATAAAACTGGGCTGATTCAACACGCTCACTTTACTGTTCCCGACCCAAAACACGGCTACTGCCTAGACGATAACGCCAGGGCATTAGTAGCTGTTCTTAAATATCATAAACTTTTTGACGGTAAAGAACTTATTGATTTAGCGGGTTATTTTCTATCCTTTATTCGTTACGCTGAAAGTGAAGGTAAATTTCATAATTTTCTAGATTATTCAAGGGAGTGGAAAGACGAAAGTAGCTACGGAGATAGTTACGGTCGGGCAATTTGGGCCCTCGGGTTTGCAACGGCAAATTCTTCAAGTGCTGGTTTAAGAGAAAGCGCAAAATGGCTATTTGATCATTCAATTTGGAACAGTGGTTTCTTGTTCGATTTAAGAGCAATTGCCTTTACCTTAATGGGTACTTGTTTCTACTTTGAAGCTACGAAGCAAAAAACCGTCCTTTCCTTAATTGAAAAACTAGCGGAACAGCTCATTAAAAACTTCGAAAAAAATAAAGAAGAGGGTTGGGTTTGGTTTGAGAATAAGCTCACTTACGAAAACGCTAGAATTCCTCAAAGTCTTCTGTTTGCTTACCAAAAACTTAAAAAGAAAAAGTATTTAGAGATCGCCCTCGCATCTTTGAATTTTTTGAAAGAAGTCCAGTTTGATAAGAAAAAAGAGTACTTTGATATCATTGGTCAAAAGGGGTGGTTTCCCAAGGGGGGTATAAAAGCCACTTTTGACCAACAACCGGTCGAGGCTGGTTCCCTTGCCGAAACTTTTGCGGCGGCTTTTGCCATTACTAAGAATCCTGAATATAAATTTTTAGCCAAGGCTGCCCTTGATTGGTTTTTTGGAGCGAATATTTTAGGGGTATCTCTTTTTGACAGTGAATCTTTTGGGATAAGAGACGGAATAACTGCCAAAGGTTTAAATCGAAATCAAGGTGGAGAAAGTCTTGTTTCTTATCTCTTAGCCCATTTAACATGCCTCGAGTTGCTGAAATGAATCTCAAAAGACTATAATTTAATTACCTGCCATGGAAACGGTAAGTAAATACGGACATTTTTCTCCAGACGGAAAAGAATACGTCATCACCAGACCCGATACCCCTCGTCCCTGGATAAATTTTTTGACTAATGGTAGATACACCGCTCTTTGTTCTGCCACTGGCGGCGGCTACTCATTTTATATTGATACTGCTTTTAACCGGATAACTCGCGGTATCCCAGGAGATGCAATATTTTATGACCGGCCCGGACGCTACCTTTACATCCGCGATAACGAAACCGGCGAATACTGGACAGTAAACTGGCAGCCAGTAATGAAAGACGCTACCTTTTGGGAAGCAAGAATTGGTTTGGGCTATAACAAAATTAGTTCCATAAACAATGAGATAAAATCTGAAGTTACCTATTTTGTTCCCTTAGAGGATAATTTAGAAATTTGGGATATTACCATAAAAAACTTGTCTGAAAGAAATAGAGATATTTCGGTTACTAGCTATGTTGAATGGGTCTTAGGCAGCTTTTCAAAAGACTTAGAAGACCGAATCTTCGACTCTTTCTTTAACGATGTTTATTTTAAAAATAACACCATTTACGCTACCAAAAGAAGATGGGATCGTCCCGATCAACCCGGTATTGCCTGGGATCACTGGGCGTATATGAGTGGTTCTGTGGATTTTGAGTGTTTTGACTGTGTTAAGGAGAACTTTGTTGGTCAGTACCGTTATTTGTCTAATCCAATTGTAATTGAAAAGGGTTTTTGCGCTAATGATTATGGTGAGAGTGAAGATGCGGTTGGGGTTTTAATGAAAATGTTTAAACTCTCACCTCTCGAAGAAATAAAGTTTCATATAGTTATCGGGCTTGAAAGGGACAGAGAAACTATCAATAGAAAAATAAAAGAGTTCAGAAAAAGAAGCTTTGTTGAAACTAAATTCCAGGAGCTAAAAAAATTTTGGGAAGATTATCTGGGTAAGCTAGCCGTTAAAACTCCCGACCCTGAATTTGACCTTTCCGTGAATATTTGGAATAAATATCAGGCTTGGGTTACTAGCCAAATTGGAGAAATGGATTCTTATTACATTGGGGCGGCAAAATTTGGTTTTAGGGATGAGTGTCAGCATATTTTGGGGGTTTTACCAATTGACCAAGAATTTGTTAAGAAAAAATTGATTGAACTCCTCGGACACCAATTCCAAGATGGTCATACAGTTCATGCCTGGAACCCTTTAACACGGGAGGGTTTTGTGACTAATCATTCTGACGATTCCCAATGGCTAATAATGACCGTTTTAAATTATATCAACGAGACAGGGGATTTAAGTTTTCTCAAAAACGAGGTTAAATATTTTGATAATGGTAAAGGAAGTATATTAGAACATATCCTCGCCGCTTTGGATTACACGCTTTACCACGTAAGTCCAAAGGGGATACCACTGCGACTTACCGCGGATTGGAATGATGCTTTGGCCGGTGGACATCTAGGTAAAGGGGAGTCTTTAATGGTCGCTAATCAGCTAGCTTTAAATATTTTGGAATTGGCGCCCGTGTTAGAAAAACTGGGGCATAAAGTAAGAGCGCGCGGTTATTTAGAAATTTACGAAAACTTAAAAAAAACGATCAACGAGCAGTATTGGGATGGAAGTTGGTACATTAGGGCTACTGACGACAGGGGTAATCTAATCGGCTCGCACCGAAATAAAGAGGGTAAAATTCATATCAATGGTCAAACTTGGCCAGTTTTGAGTAAAATTGCCCAAGGTGAGAGAGCAAAAAAAGCAATGGATTCGCTCTGGCGTTACTTAATGACAAAATATGGGGCTTTAACCTTCGTACCGGCGTACACAAAATTAAATTCAGCTTTAGGAATTATTTCTCAATTTGCGCCAGGGACAAAGGAGAATTCCACTATATTTTCTCATCCCAACGCTTGGTTAGTAATTGCCGAATGTCTGCTTGGTCGGGGAGATAAGGCTTATGAGACTTGGAAAAGAAGTTCTTTTTTAACTCGAAGTAGGGAGCCAGATATTTATAAAACTGAACCTTATGTATACTCTGAATTTTCTTATGGTCCCCAAAGTCCTCATTTTGGTCAGGGAAGTTATTCTTGGATGACTGGAAGCGCGGCTTGGTTTTTTAGGGCGGCCACGGACTATATTTTAGGAGTGAGACCGTCCTTAGACGGTTTAATAATTGATCCCTGTATTCCTAAAGATTGGGAAGGGTTTACTTTTAAAAGGATCTTCAGGGGAAGCTTGTTTGAGATCGAAGTCAAAAACCCAAACGCAGTTAATAAGGGAGTAAAAAAAATCCTTGTTGACGGAAAAGAAATTTCTTCAAATACTATTACTGAATTTAAAAAACGTAAATACAAGGTGGAGGTAATACTTGGCTAAACTTTTCCGGTTTTTAGAAAATCCAACTACCGGTAGTTGGGTAATAATTTCTTCTAAAAGATCAAAAAGGCCAGGAATAAAAGAGGCGGTAACTAAAAAACTTTGCCCATTTTGTCCTGGAGATGAAAAAAGCGAAAAAGAAATTTTCCGTATTGGAAGTGGTCAAGAAAGCGATTGGGAAATTAGAGTTGTTCCAAATAAATTTCCTTTCACGGATATTCACGAAATCATAATTCATTCAAAAGATCATCACAAAAACTTTGAAGAGTTAAGTGATGAGCAAAACGAAAAAATACTCTTTACGTATCGAGAACGCTATCGCGGTCTTGAAACAAGGGGACAGGTTTATATTTTTCATAATAGTGGAAGAAGTGGCGGTGAATCCCTTACCCACCCTCATACGCAAATTGCGGCTCTTCCCTTTAACGTCACTTTAAGAACACCTAAAATCTTAAAAATCACTAATCTTATAAAGCGGACAAAACTTTATAATATTTTTTGCCCTGCGGTTTCTGAATGGCCTTATGAAGTTTGGGCCGCGCCCTTAAGAAGAATAAAAACTTTTGGGGAGGTAAATAGTGAGGAATTAAGAGAACTCGCGATAATTTTAAAGAAGCTTTTATTAAGATTATCATCTAGATTTGGTCACGGATTTTCCTTTAATTTATATATTTATCCGTTTAGAGACTGGTACTTAAGAATTATTCCTAGGCAAAAGAGTTTAGGAGGGTTAGAAGTAGGTACGGGAATAATGGTGGTAAGCGTTGAACCCAAATCTGCAAAAGAATTCTTCCAAAAAATCCAATTCTAAACCGTCTCCCTCTTCATCTCTCCCAATAACCAAAGTACTGCCTCTTTTTTGTATCTTCGGTCACCGCGAGAATTAATACGGATTGCCGGCAACTTTCCCCGCTTACCCCATCTCTTGATCGTTAGCGGAGAAACTCTTAAGAAGCTAGCAACTTCTTTGACAGTCATTAATTCTGGCAGATTTTCACCTAATGCCATATTCCTTCTTTAAATAATCAATAATAATCATTAGATTATTTTATATTACTTAACGTATCATAATAGAAAATAAGTTGTCAACCCCCTTTCGCAATAAGCTTCAGAGGGGTTGACAGCGCAGTAGTTAAATACAAAATGCTGTCAAGAGGATTATTTTGCTTTTTGATAATCTACTATTATAGATAGGGATTCTGTGAACACTTTAATTATCCCGAATCCCTTATCTTTTTTACTGAAGTTCTACTTTCGCGCCGGCGGTTTCGAGTTTAGCTTTAGCTTCGGTGGCGCGTTCTTTGTTAACACCTTCAACTACTGGTTTTGGGGCGGCGTCTACCAAATCTTTAGCTTCTTTTAGACCAAGAGTGGGTACGACTTCTCGAACCGCTTTTATTACTGAAATCTTATTAGCACCACTGTTAGCTAATATTACGTTAAAGGTTGTTTGTTCAGGGGCGGTTTCTGCAGCTTCTGTGCTAGTGGTAGTAGAAGGTGCCTGCGCAAATGAGGCAGCCACGGCCGCTATACCGAAACGCGTTTGTAGCGCTTTAACAAGCTCTGATAATTCCAAAACACTTAACTCTTCAATTGCCTTCATTATCTTTTCAAGTTTTGGCGAAACCTCAACTTCTACAAGTTCTGGGGTTTGGGGAGTTGAAGCCTTTGGTTCTTCTACTTTGCTTTCTGGTTTTACTTCTTCTTTTGATTGAGTAGCCGCTTCTTGTTCTTGCGCTTCTTGCTTAGCTTCGTCCGGTGCCGTTGCTGCTTGGGCACTAGCCTTTACTTTTTCAACGGTCTCTTTGGTCGCTTCTTTTATTTCACTAGTGGTATCCTTTATTTCGTTAGTTTCATTTTCTGTATCTAATTTATTTTCTTCTTTTTTGTTCACTTCGTTCACAAAAATCACCTCCTTTAGGTTTTTTTAGTTTTGATTCTGTCCAACGTATTTATAAAAGTGTTCAAATTGTAATCTAAAACGAAATTTAGATTGTAAAGTGGCGAAGAAAGGTAACCAATTAATTGACTAATAAGCTCTTGTCGGGATGGAATTAGAGTAAGTTTTACAATCTGTGTTTCATCAATAAATTTCTTGTCCCAAAAACCCAATTTTATTTTCGGTAGGGAGGTTTCTTTTATAAAATTAACTAAAATTTTAAAGGGAGAAAAATATTCAGCTTTGGAAGTTAGAATTGCGGTTGGTCCCTGCAAGGTTTCGTTTGGGACTAGTATGCCTATTTCGTTCAGCGCTCTTTTTAAAAGAGTGTTTTTAGCAATTCTCAAGGAGCTGTTATTTTTTTCAAGTTCATTTCGCAATTTCCTTAGGGATTCAACCCCTAAACCCTGATAATTTAGCAATACAAAGGATGTCGCCTCTTTAAGAGACTTGCTTAAATTTTTCACAGTTTCAATTTTTTCTTGTTTTACCATTAAAAAACCTCGGTTCCACCGAGGTATTAGTCATTAAGTAATATGTAACAAGTTGTAAGTTATTCTTATTAACTTATTACCTATTTCTTTTTTACTTATAACTTTTTCAACCTCGGTAGGTAATTAATCCTCCTCCGCCGGTTGGCAGATGGCGGAAACCTACTGTCTTTGGCTCGTTGCTAAGTATAAATTCTAAACCGCTAATTGTCAACTCTCCTTTTCTGAAGATTGGGGGAGTGGGACTGTTTGGGGGTCAACTTTGACGCTTGGTCCCATTGTGGCGGAGAGGAAAATACTCTTGATAAGTTCTTTTTTAAAGCCTTCCGGTTTAGCGGCTCTTACCGCCGTGATAATTGCGGTTAGATTTTCTAAAAGTTTTTTATCTTCCAAACTGGTCTTGCCAATACTAATATGAATTATTGGAGATGTCTCCATACGCAGTTCCGTCTTACCTTTGGAGAACTCCTCAAGCGTCACCAGCGGATCCTCTGTCAGTGTGTTGTTTTTTGGATTGGGCATTAATCCTTTTGGTCCTAAAACTTTAGCTAAATTGGCAAGTTTTGGCATCCAAGCAGAATCAGCGATTATTTTGTTAAAGTTTATTTTTCCCTCCTCGATTTCTTTCAAGGTTGAATCAGTTCCAATTTGGAACCCAAGCTTTTTAATTTTAGCAACGTCTTTACTTGCGAAAACTAAAATCTTTATTTGTTTACCCCGCGAAGCCCGGCCACTGACGGGAGAAGTTGGGTAGGGTAAGGTAACCATCGTTCGTATTTTGTGCTCTTGTTTAGTGGTGGAGAGACCAAGATTTATGTGGGTTTCAATAGTGGCATCAAACCGAGTTGTCGCTGTTTTTTTAACAATCTCAATTGCCTCTTGAGCTGAATAGGCCGTAGATTTATCGATTAGGGAAACTAACTCCCTGTATCTTTTACTTCTTTGTTTTGGGGGGCGACTAACTTTTTTTTCGGTTTTTTTTTCTTTTGTGGGCGCCGTTTCAGATTCCTCACCAGAGAAGGGAAGAGTTTTTTCTAATTCTTCAATTTGTTTAAGTTTTTCTGGCTCAATCGCCGTTTCGATTACTTTTGTACGTACTTTACCCATTTTTTCTCCTCGTAGTTCGCTCGCGCTTAGTCTCTCGTTTAAACTGTCGTTAAATCACTCGATCCTAAGTGGCTCGCGCCATACTTTCTTCTACTGTTCAATAATTTCGACTCCCATATTCTTAGCCGTTCCTTCAATAATTTTTTCGGCTGCTTCTAGATCTTTAGCATTCAAATCTTCCATTTTCACCTGCGCAATAGAACGCAACTGCTCCCTTGTTATTGTTCCTACCTTTTTCCTGCTTGCGATTCCAGAACCTTTTTCTATTCCGATTGTTTTTTTAATTAAATTGCTAGCTGGTGGCGTTTTTGTTACAAAAGAAAATGTTCGGTCCTCATAAACGGTTATTACAACTGGAACTATCGACCCTTTCTTATCCGCGGTTTTTTCGTTATAAACTCGGATAAATTCAAGTATGTTTAAACCTTGGGCTCCAAGAGCCGGACCAACTGGTGGAGCAGCGGTTGCCGCACCAGCCGGTAGATTAAGTTTTAAAGTTGTTTTTATTTTCTTCATGGCGATCTTGTGATTACAGTTTAGACACTTGGAGGAAATCCAGTTCCACTGGCGTTTCTCGGCCAAAAATGGAAACTAAAACCTTAACTTTACCTTTTTCCTCATTTATCTCATCAACAGTACCTAGAAAGTCGGCGAAAGGACCATCAATAATCTTAACTGCCTCACCCATACTAAAAGAAGCTTTATAAGTTGGTGCTTCTAGCTTCATAAAATGCTGAATCGTGTCAACCTCTTTTTCTTCCAGAGGAGTTGGTCTATTTCCCGCACCGACAAAACTAGTAACCCCAGCCGTGCTACGGACTAAATACCAACTTTCGTCATCTAGAGTCATTTTGACTAGTATATAACCAGGAAAAATCTTTTCGGCTAAAGTAACTTTTTTACCCTCTCTAATTTCAATTTTTTCTTGGGTGGGGACTAAAATATCGAAAATTCTATCCTCAAAATTCGCTGCCTTTATTTTTTCTTTCAAGGTAGCAGATACCTTATTTTCATGACCACTATAAGTGTGAACCACGTACCACTTCGCTTGGGAAGATTTAGAAGAGGTTTTGGGCTCTTGGACTTTATTTTCAACTTTTTCTTGCTTACTTTGGGTTTTTTTATTAGCTTTTCTCATAAGTTAAATTATAAGATCAAGAAGGACGGTTAAAACCCAATCTAAAGCCCCAATAAAAGTGGCCACCAAGATACTGATTAAAATAACGATAAGTGTCAACCTTATCGTTTGTTCCCTGCTTGGCCAAGTCACCTTATCCATCTCAATTCTTACCTCTTTAAAATAGGTTAAAAGTGATCCAAAACTCATAAGAACGTATTCTAACACAAAACCAGCGTTTTTGTAAACGATTTCTGTCCGAATCTTGACAGTTGTTACCAACAGAGTAATACTTAAATCAAGAAGGAGGTGATAACATGCCGGCTCTTGAAACTCTTTTCACTAATTCACAAATGCAGACCATAATTTGGTTAATCGTTATTGAGGTTATTATTGGAATAATCGGTAGTATGGTTAAAGGAACGTTCAACTTTCACAACCTGGCAAATTTTTTACACGATTGCATTATTGCCTACGTTGTTGGTTTTGCGGTTGTGGAGTATATAGGTGCGGTAATTCCAAGTTTTGGTTGGTTGATTCCCGTAACCTTTATCACCATTGTCCTAACCTTACTTAGTGGTATTTGGAATGGTCTAGGAAGATTTGGTGTCCCAGTTCCGAAATTGGTTGCCCGTTAGGGTTTATTGTGTTTTGGCAGGCCTTCCTAGTCAAACTTAGAACAATTTGGCATGAGATTTCTTATATTAATTTTAATTTTCCCTCAGTATCCCATGCCTATCTGCATATTAAATGATAGGCTTGAGCTCCCGGATTATCAGTCAAGATTAGGTTAGTTTCTATCTTGCTCCAAACTCCTATCCCATTTTTCTTATTAAGCATAAAAATATTAAAATCCCCAAGGGGTTCATTCAATCCGTTGTAAACTGCAACTATATTCTTGTCATTATTTTTTACAATATTCCATGTGTCACCTTCCGCATTACCAATTCCTACTGCAGCTCCAGTTAAAAATTTAAGATTATCATTCTCTATTTCTATTGCAATTTTGTCCGTGCCTTTAAAAGTCTTTGCAATTATTCCTTCATTTTCATCTCCATACATGTAAGTTCCTGTTAAAGCTTCACAGGAATAGCTTTGCTTCCCCGAGGAATCTAATGTATAGGGGAAATCTACTCTTATCTCTGTTGGCTTAATCAGATATACAGCTAATCCCACCAATACTGAAATAAAAATTGCTGGTAAAGAAAATTTAATTAAAGTTTTAGTTTTCTTAAATTTACTATTCTCCATTTTTTCTTTATCACTCATATAGATATATTTATACTCTTTTTACTTCCTGAAGACAATTTATGCCACAAAACAGAATCAGCTAAAAATCTTGCTTAGCTGCTCAATAGTTATGCCGAAAGACTTAGCTGTAGAGAGAATAAGTTGTATAAGCTGAGTAGTATCTTTTATAGTGGAGAGTGTAGATTTGAGAGTTTGTAGAAAATCCCTTCCTTTACCTTCAACCTCATTCTTATTTAATTTTTCATCAATTTTGCTTTGAATCTCAAGAAGCATTATTAGATGCATTGATTGTTGCTGAGTTTGATTTTGAGTAATTACTGTAGCAGGACTTCCGCTAAACGGAGCTATTTCATCAGCAAAGTATTCACCATGTAATCTAGAGATTAAGCCACTAACTTTAGTTCTATATTCAGATATTCGAATATAATCACTTTGTTCATGCAGCGGAATAATCCTAAATTTAGAGTAATCTTTACCAGTTATTGAGTTTAGTTCATCAATAGTGTTATTAAATTGTTGCCATAAAGATTTATCATCAGTGGTATCATAAGATTCTTTAATAACTGGTGCTTGTGAAAGATATCCTTGTAGTTCTGAGTAAATTGGTCTTACTTTATCTTTCATCTCATTATTCATATCCATCTATACAAAAGCCCCATATGGGGCAGTGGTTAAATTATACTACTTTCGGGTCGGTTAGTATATGGTAAGTTTACCTGAGAAGTTCCGTTAGGTATATTTTTAGTAAATTCGCAATTTTATCAAGTACCTTCAAATAGGGGATATTTCTTACTTTTTCAAGGAAACCCATGTAAACGCGGCTTCTGACAACTTTACCAAAGGAAGAATTCCTTTTACCCCTCTCAATAGCTCCCATATAGCTCCTTTCAATACCTATGGCTTCAGATTCAGGCTCGTAGTGTGTTTTCCAACATTTTGTGAATTCTTTTCCAACCGGCCGTAGTCTTGAAATATTTCTCGCAATTTATTGCGTCTTGTTTATTTTGAAAAGCTGAGTAGTAAATAAGGTCAAACGGAACATAAGGTTTAGTTGCTTTGTTTTTTAATGAATTATGGGAAGCCAATCTTTTCTTCAGGTCTGCGGTTTGGCCTAAATAAAGACTTCTGTTCTTTTGGCTCCTGATAATGTAAAAGTAGTGCATGGTAAAATGTGCAGGCCACGTTCAGTTTACATGAACGTGGCAGGCCCGGGAGGAATCGAACCTCCAACGGCGGTTTTGGAGACCGCTGTTATGCCGTTTAACTACGGGCCTACAGGTTTTAGCTTAAGTTGATAGGCGTAGCCTATGCTTAAGCGCAGCATTCGCAGTAGCTAATCTTCGGAGAAGATATTAGCTACGAGGATGCTACTTGATTTCTTTGTGCAACGTTACTTTCCGGCAATGTTTACAGTACTTTTTAAACTCCAGAAGATCTGGACTGTTGGTTTTATTTTTTTCAGTTGTATAGTTTTGGTTCTTACATTCTTGACAGGCTAAAGTTACAATGATTCTTGCACCTTTTTTTGCCATTCTTGCCACTTCCTTTCATTGATGGAGCCCAGGGCGGGGATCGAACCCGCGACCCCGTTCTTACCAAGAACGTGCTCTACCACTGAGCCACCTGGGC
>Ga0209541_10003091_pt1 | contig 30928 bp, 30 predicted proteins | sample RifCSPlowO2_01_FD_184027 | JGI IMG/M metagenome (GOLD analysis project Ga0209541, IMG submission 184027) | Groundwater microbial communities from Rifle, Colorado - Rifle CSP2_plank lowO2_0.1 (SPAdes) (version 2) | ecosystem: Environmental > Aquatic > Deep subsurface > Groundwater | place... | reverse complement strand
TTCCCTTCGTGGGGAATGAAGAAATTATGGAGGTGTCTCCTTATCATGCTCCCGTATTATATCACAAAACAAGACAAAATTCAATCCCCGCGTGTTGACAAATGCCGCGATCAGAGTATAATGATAAAAAGAGTCAAAGAGTATAAAGTATAAATAGAAAGGTCAATTTTAATTAAAAAATAAAATTATGAATTTTAAGAAATACGTAGTAATTTTCGGAGTTTTAGCTGTTGCCGTGGTGCTTTCCGTGTCAGCCGCAAGCGCAACTCACTCATGGAACGGGTATCACTGGGCGCGAACCAGTAATCCCTTTGCGCTGAAAGTTGGCGATAACGTCTCTGCTGTCTGGGATCCTTACTTAAACGAGGCGATTGCCGATTGGAGCGCATCTTCAGTACTTAATTTAACAAAAGTCACTGGCAGCACGAAACCGCGCACCTGCAAACCGAAAGCCGGACAAATTGAAGCATGCTCGGAACGCTACGGCAAGACCGGCTGGCTCGGTATCGCCCAGATCTGGATTTCGGGTTCCCATATTACCCAGGCCATAACCAAGGTGAACGATACGTACTTTAACACAAGTACGTACAACACGCCGGCCTGGCGCAGGTTGGTTATGTGCCAAGAGATTGCGCATGATTTCGGGCTCGACCATCAGGACGAGGTCTTCAACAATGCGAACCTCGGATCCTGCATGGACTACACCAATGATCCGGACGGAGGACCCGGAGGTTTTTCTGCCACCGATCCCTCGAATGAACACCCGAATGCGCATGATTTCGAAGAGATAGAGATCATTTACGCCCATCTTGATAGCACTACTACGGTGGGACAGATAACCTCCGGTCCAGGCAAGCGCGCTGGTGCAAATGGAGTGGACGGCCAGGAAGTGGCCGAGTGGGGCAAATCTATCCGCACCTCTTCGGATGGCCGCTCATCTTTATTCGAGAAAGACCTCGGCGGCGGCAATAAAGTTTTTACCTTCGTCATCTGGGCAAACGAGAACCGATGATCGTCTAAATTAACTAACAAAATCCCTCCGGCGTGCGCCGGAGGGATTTTGTTACTCTCTGGTTTGTCTCCACTTACTCCGCCTTCAACACGTCATAGATATTATCATCGTCATATACATTCTGGCCCACGCCGTTCGGACCGAATGAGCCGACAACCGCCGCCCACCGCTCGCCCGCAGTTGAATCAATATCGTAATCCGTATCAAAAAAATAGGGATTGCCCCATGTATCAAGGGGGATAGCTTGAATGTACGGACCATTCCAATTCGGAAAACTGCCGTCGGTCGCAAGAAGCCCGGCTTCGGGAGCCGTCAGGTCCCATATCTCGTTCCCGCTCACGCCCGACTGAACGTCGTCAATCGTTTTGTGGCCCGGCCACTGTGCGGTATCCGTTTCAAGAAGCGCAATCGCTTTCCGGATTTGACTCACCTCCGCCCGTGCTTTTACCAGGCGGGCACTTTGACGGGCGTTATTCAACGAGGCAAGAATGAGCGACGCGAGAATGCCGATGATGGCGATTACGACAAGAAGCTCGATTAATGTAAAACCGGAGTAGATAGAGTTCCTCTTTTTCGAAAATAAAACTTTTTCTTTATGCACCTTCACAAAAATATATTAATTGAATAATTCGCCACGTGCAGATTTTAAAAAGTGCTCGCTCGGCTAGCGCAGAGCGAGCGTGCGAAGCGCCGGAATGCTTGAATGCCGATAGGATGCAAGTCGGAAAAAAGAAAGGGTTCTGATATACGCCCAGCCGAGATCGAACTCCCACCATCTGATTGAGAATTTCGGCGCGCCCTGATGTGCATGGTGGTTGTTGTGAAGCTCTTCGCCGCCTGCAAGAATCCCCCACGGAACGATATTCCTCGCGTTTTCGCGAAGCGCGTAAGACCGGTAGCCGACGCGGTGGCCGAGACCGTTTATGCCCCACGCGCCGATTGTAGGAATCCAAATCGTCAAAAATCCCCAGATCAAAATCCCCTTCCATCCAAAGAGAAACGCCTCAAGGAAGAAATGGATCACGACTCCGGACCAGCAAAAATAGCGATGTCCGAAAATATGGCGCTCCACCCAATCGTCTGACGTACCGTAGCCGTATCGACGAATCGTAGTAGGATCTTTTGCTTCTCTCCGATAGAGAACCACGCCCTTCCATAGCATTCTGAAAAGTCCTTCGTTCAACGGACTATGCGGGTCGCCAGCTCGGTCGGCGTGCATATGGTGCTTTCGATTCACAGAAACCCATTCTCGTTCTTTCATCCCAGTGAAAAACCATGAAATGAACCGCAGAGATCCATTGATCACGGGATGAAACTTTACAGACCCATGGGTACTTGAACGATGCAGGTGAAGCGTCACCGACATTGTGATCGGATGCGAGAGAAAAACTGCAACAAGGATATACGCCCACCACCCAAGATCAGGAAAAACCGGAAACGGCATCTCCTGCCTCCTTCAAAAAGGGTGCTAATTGGAGTATAGCACGACGACTCCTTCTGCAAAATGAGCCGTCTATGCAATCGCGCGAGCTATACCCCCGATAATGACAATGCCGGTTGCATTGAGAAGAAAAGAAAACACCGCGAACTTTTTTGTACTTATCTCTGAAAGCCCCAAAAGCGCGACTCCCAGCTCGTCCGGCAAGGGAGACGCAATGATGACCGCTCCGAAAAACGGCGCGAGAAAACGGAAAAGCTGAAGGCGGAAAATTTCTGCAAATCTATCGGCATGAGAAATCTGAAGAAGTCCGCGAATATCCTCGAGAAGCGTATCTCGAACAAAACGAAATATGATATAGTCGCCTACGAATGCTCCGAGTCCTCCGAAAACCGCCGTGAGAACGAGCGAGTTATCCTGAGCGATTTCCGCAAAAACAACGGTCGCGAATACCGTCGTAAAGATTGATGTAAAAAACATTCCTGCGACGAAACTCACCAGCGGGAAAAATCCCCGCGTAAGATCAAGAAACCGCTCGACGGCCCCGCTCTTCTCAAGAAACACTACAAAAAAGATTCCGAGCGCGATAATTGCGGCATCGCGAACAATATGACGGAAAAACACTCTTTTCTTAATATCATCCATGATAAAAACTCGGTCTCTCCTTTCTATTGTATCAAGGTTTTCAATTCCGCGCGAAATGCGACAAAATCCCGATAGAGAATCACTTTCATGCCGAGCGTTCGCGCCGCTTCAATATTTTCTTCCGTATCATCCACAAAAATACACTCTTCTGCTTTTGCGTTAAGACGCTTGAGTGCCTCTTCAAAAATCTTCGGATTCGGCTTTGCGTATCCGGCCTCGCCCGCAGAAATAATCTCGTCATAAAACTCCGGTATGCCGTAGCGCTTCGTGAGAATATCACCAGCATTAGTATCCAGATTTGTTAGGAGTACGATCTTATCCGCCGGACATTCCGAAACAAAATATTCGATAAGCTCATGGTTCGGGGTACCATTCACAATCAAAACCCCGCTTATGTCAAGGAGAAGAAACTGTTTCTTCTCGTCATTATATTCCATACTATTTATTGGTGCGCTTTACGAATTTCGAATAGTCATATTCCGGATAGAGACGCGCCGTACCCTCTGAAACATCTTTAAGCGAGACCCACTCCGCATCGAATTCATACCCTTCCTCCGCAATATGAATTTTTGCTTTTTTATAAATCTCTTTGTCCGCCAATGTTCCTTGAAAAAGAAATATAATCTCATGACCCGGCTTGCCCTTATAGACAAACGTATTTTCCACGATATCCAGAAATTTTAGGTCTTCAATCTCTGAATTCAATTCTTCCCGTATCTCTCTTCGGACGCCTTCTTCGGAGGTCTCGCCAAATTGCATGCTCCCGCCCAATACCCGGTAGAAATCCTCGCCTTTCACGTTGTCGCGCCCATGCCCCGCAAGCACCCTATCCCCATCCGTGACGAAACACATCACCTTAATGCGTATTCTGTTGTTTGTTTTATTTTCCATGGCATTTTTTATCTTTATTCCCTATCCCGCAGGGATTTTTGATTTCTTCTCACCCATAACTTCTTGAAGAACGGCATTGTAAGTGTTGACAGCATAAATGCCACCGCAGGCACTACCGCATTAAGCCATGGCCTCAAAATATCAATCGCCCACATATACACTCCGATCGCCAAATAAGTGAACACTGATAGTAAAATCCGTCTTGTCCAGCTCGTCTCCCAAGCTTTATCTGCTTCAACCCCTTGATTCCTGTCTTCAATTTTTTGTATCCTTTGCTCTAAATTTTCCATGCTATTTTCTGTGACCTCGTTTTATGCGCTATGTAACTCTATAATAAAATATTGGGATGCGCTTCAATTAACTTTTTTAACGAATCCGCATCTCCTAACATTCTTAGTGCTTCAGCAAACAATTTCTGGTCGCTCATTTGGCCATGATGATATTTCTCTCCAGGATTAGTGTCGGTTCGCAGTATCCCGTATAAAACAGTCCTTTGATCCAGCGCATCTTCCGAATTGTGTAACATAATTCCTGATTTCTTCGCAATCAATTCTGATTGCGCTATCAATGCTTTATTGTCTACGGTAACCGCGCTTTGAGCACAATTGAGGACGCTTTGATAATCTTCTTCATTGATAACGCCCCCCAACTCTTGATACTGTTGATAGGAATATTTTAAACCGACTTCAGCATTTTCTTGCTTATTTCTCATATTGATATGATAACTTTATTTTCCATGACAATGCTTATATTTCTTTGGACGGCCATCGGGATGCTTCGCTCTGCACGGGCAGGGGTCGTTGCGACCGACTTCGGGCTCCGAAGATTTTTTTCCGGCGATCGGCGACGCGCGCGCTCCTCCGATATCTGCCTGAGTAATGTTGAGTGACGGCGCATCGGGCTTACGCTCCTCTATTTTTTCAGATATTGCAGGCCTCACTGTGCCGCCTACCTTATAGAGAGAGCCGACGATTTGGGACCGGATTGCGCCCTGGAGCTCCCGGAAAAGCCGCACCCCTTCGTTTTTATATTCCACTAAAGGATCGCGCTGGCCGTATGCGCGGAGACGCACGGAATCCCGCAAATGCTCCATCTGGTCCAAATGATCCATCCACAAAATATCAATTGCGCGAAGCATGACAACTTTTTCTACGTTTCGCATGCCGTCAGCGCCCAATTGCGCCTCTTTTGCGTCATACTGATTTTTGAGAAGCGACAAAACGTATTCCTCAAGCGATGTGCGTTTCTCTTCATTACTTCCGTCCCCACTCGCAATTTCAGTGATTTTTTCCCGGGTTTCGTCGGGAATATCCGCAATTGCGCGAAACGTTTCGAAAATTTCCTTTGGATCCCAATCGCCTCCCTCGCGAGCGCTCGTATGGAATTCGATGACTTGGCGCGCTTCCTCCTCGATCATTCCCCAAATCCGCTCGCGAAGTGTCGTGTCTGCTTCTTGCGGAAAAAGGACTTCTCTGCGCATCCGGTAGATTGCGTCGCGCTGTTTATTCAAAACATCGTCGTACTCAAGAACGTGTTTTCTTGAATCAAAATGAAATCCTTCTATTTTTGACTGCGCGGATTCGAGGGCCTTCGAAACCATTTTGTGCTCAATCGGCTGGTCCTCGGGAATGCCGAATGATTGCATCATGCGCTTGACACGGTCCGGCCCGAAAATCCGCATAAGTTCGTCCTCAAGAGAAACGAAAAATTGTGAGGAGCCCGCGTCGCCTTGGCGCCCCGCGCGGCCGCGGAGCTGATTGTCGATCCTGCGCGCTTCGTGGCGTTCCGTGCCGATTACGTGAAGTCCCCCGGCCCCGCGGACAGTATCGGCCGCGCGCTCGTCAGGCGGATTTCCGCCCAAAATTATATCAACGCCGCGGCCCGCCATGTTTGTTGCAATCGTCACCGCGCCTTCCCGCCCGGCTTGGGCAATAATCAATGCCTCGTCTTCATGGTTTTTTGCATTGAGCATTTTATGTAGCACTCCCTCGATCTCAAGCATTTTTGACAATCGCTCGTTTTTTGATATTGAGACCGTGCCAACCAAAATCGGCTGACCCTTAAGGTGGCGCTCCTTGATCTCGCGGATAACCGCTTTTAATTTCCCGGCCTCGGTCTGGAAAATAAAATCCGCGAGATCTTTACGTACCATGGGCCGGTGCGTCGGGATCATCACGACGTCGAGATTGTATACTTTATGAAATTCTTCGGCTGAGGTCTCGGCGGTTCCGGTCATGCCCGCGAGTTTTCCGTACATGCGAAAATAATTTTGGAATGTGATTGTTGCAAGGGTCCGCGATTCCTGCTGAACCTTGACTCCTTCCCGCGCCTCGATTGCCTGATGAAGCCCCTCGGACCAGCGCCTCCCGGGCATAAGGCGCCCGGTAAATTCATCAACAATAATGACCTCGCCGTCCTTTACCACATAGTCGCGGTCGCGCTCGAAAAGGGCCTGGGCCCGGAGCGCCTGCTCCAAATGCCTCACAAAACGCATTCCCCGCTCTTCATATATATTGGAAATTCCCAAAAGCTTTTCGATCTTGTCGATTCCCGATTCCGTAATGGTCACGGCTTTCAGTTTCCGGTCTACATTATAGTCCGTCTCCTCTTTGAGCTGAGGCGTAAGCCGGGAAAACACCTGATAGAGATCAGCCGACTCCTCGTCTGGAGCTGAAATAATAAGGGGAGTACGCGCTTCATCAATCAAAATCGAATCAACCTCATCAACAATCGCAAAATTATGCTCCCGCTGACGGAGCTTACCTGCTTCGTATTCAAGGTTATCCCGAAGATAATCAAATCCAAATTCGTTATTTGTCCCGTACGTGATGTCCGCCTCATACGCTTCGCGCCGCGACACTGGCCGAAAATGATTCAAGCGATCGTCTCCGTGCGGATTCGGATCCTCATAGGACGGATCATATATTCCGGAAATGTCATGCGCGATTACGCCCACAGAAACCCCGAGCGCATGATATACCTTCCCCATCCATCCTGCGCCAACGCGGGACAAATAGTCGTTCGGCGTTACCAGATGCGCGCCCTTTCCTAAAAGAGAATTTAAATACAGAGGAAGAGTTGCAACAAGCGTCTTTCCCTCGCCGGTTCTCATCTCTGCGATCTTTCCCGAATGCAAAACAATTCCGCCGACGAGCTGAACGTCAAAATGCCGTTGGCCCAATGCGCGACGCGCGGCCTCGCGCACTGCGGCAAACGCTTCGGGAAGAATGTCGTCCAGGGTTTCCTGTCCTGATCCCGTCGAAGGATCGCCGTCCGAAAGCCGCTTGCGAAATTCTGCGGTTTTTTCTTTCAGCCGCTCGCCGGAGAATTTCTGAAACTCCGACTCAAAGGAATTTATTTTTTCTACCGTAGGGAGAAACGAATCAATATAGCGCTTATTCGCATCGCCAAAAATCCCGGTTAAAAATGACATGCCCAGTATATCAACCTCGACTGCCGCCTTTAGCGGCAGTACGTAAAAATGAATAATAAATTGCTCCTCGTAACATATACACAATCTGAAAAACAAGATTTGTTCTATCACCCAGTCGAGGTTGTATTACTGGGCATGCGTGATATTATACGCTTTTTGAGTAAAAAAGAAACCTGTAAAAATCCTCGCGAATCAAACACTTGACGAAGCTCATTCTGTCGCTACAATACTGTCAGAACCTATACGGAGGATGCAATGGCACGAATCATGATGTTTGACGATTGCGACGAAGGACTGTTGAACGGCCACGACGTCGAGGAAATCATCATTCGAAGACACACAGTTCGCCAGTTCGTTGAAATCGTAAGGACTCGTGCGTGGGGAATCACGGAATGGCTCGACCATTCGCCGCAGGCATCGGAAGCCGACTCGCGGCTCTATCATGAATCCTTTGCGCATCCAGTACTTTTCCTTACGAGCGGGGTCAAGGATGCGCTTGTTCTCGGCGGAGGGGACTTCGCGCTTGCCGCGGAAATCCGGCGCCATCACACGGTTCGGCGAATCCAAATCATCGACTGGGACCGCGAATTCATGGAGCTTGCGAAAAAGCATCTGGGAACCCTCCACCGAAATACATGGAAAGACAGTCGCATAAGGATCCGTGTCGAAGACGTTTTTGAATATCTTCCGAAAATCAGCGAAAGGTTCCACGTCGTTTTTTGTGACCTGGTTGATCTTCCGTCGTGGAATTCGTTTCTGCCGGATGCGGGCAAGCACATAAAAAACGTGCTTGCGCAGAACGGAAAATTCGTAAACCAGTCGGGAAACGGAAACGACATCGAAGCGCCCCGCAAAGCGTTTCTTGCGGGACTCGCCGAAATCGCTCCACATTTCCGGTTCTTCTGGATCTACGGGCCGGATATCCCGTTTTTCCGCTATCGCCAATTCTTTGTGATCGCAACTGATGACGAACGGTTCAACCCTCTCGCATTCACCGAAGCCGAAATAAACTCCCGAATCAAACGGAGAATAGGCACGGGCCTTGAGGAATATTCGGGGATCCGCCACCGCGGAATGTTTGCACTTTCTCGAAAATACCGAACCGAAATCCGTGCGGTCCTCTACGACAAATTCCCCCAGTACGAATACGTCTAACGAATCGCGATAACAAAGACCAGCCCATGGGGCTGGCTTTTTTCTGCTACGCCGTTTTTCTCCGAAGTTTCGGAATCGTATACGTGCGAGTCACCCGGTTGGTGTTCCTGTCGAATACGGTGACTTCGGTGCGGCGCGAACCGAAACGCCGCACAATATATTGCACAGCAATTTCCGGCTCCATATCACCTCCACAGGTATAAACATCCGCAGAGGCCTTTGAATTCTCGGGCCAGGTATGAATGGATACATGCGATTCCTCTATCCCGATCACAACGGAAACGCCAGCGGGAGTACCAGGAACGAGAGGATCAAACTTACGCGTAATCATTCCGGTCATCGATGCGTGTGCACGGCGCGTTGCTTCAACAAGAATACTACTGACTTTATGAAGATCATCCAAGACATTCGGTTTGCATTCAAAGACACTGAGAAGATAATGCACTCCGAGTGACTGTTCTCCCGACACAAGTTCCACCATTTGTACCTCCTTTGTAGAATGGCAAGATCTTATTAAAGCATAAAAAAACTCTCTTGAAATATCAAGAAAGTTTTCCCCAAAATCCGCTTTTTTGCGCAGACGGCCTCACTACATCTTTTGGCGAATTATCTGTTTTGCGTTCCGAGCGCGTTTCCGATCCACTGATACCGATTTTTCTTTGAGCGATTTCACGCGTCCCTCGAGCTCATCTTTCAACGCGTCGATCGCCGCATAAATATCCTGATCCTGGGACTCAACGCGGACAAGCTTTTTCCCAAGAGATATATTCGCTTCCGCGTAATAGACAAGGCCCTTGCGATGACGTGTTGTGGTACGCGCAATCTCTATTTCAAGAATTACAAGTTCCTCGGCTCTACCGCGGCCGATGAGCTTCTGCACCGGAGAAACAAGCTTTTTTTCGACGTATTCCCGAATCGCAGGCGTAAGCGCAAGATTTTTTTGCTTCAACACGACCCTCATATGCTCATTATACTAAAATTTTTCCGCCGGTCAATTGCGCGGATATGGTACATGCAGGATAAAACCTTACGGACGAAAAAATAAAAGTTATCCACAATTGACATTTATATGCATTAATTCGAAAATGAAGGAAGGAGAAATTTTTTTGAAAAAGATTTTAATGTAGTGGTTCGGTCGGCCACTGCACCTAACTTCGAGAAAACTCACATGGCACGACGACGCGCAGCAAAGAAGGCAAAGAAAGGAGGAAAGAAAAGAAGATAATTCGCCTTCACCACAAAACTAAAATTCCCCGATATCGGGGAATTTTAGTTTTGTCAAAATCCGACGTACTGGATTTCGGGCTCAAGCTCAATGCCGTATTTTTGACCAACGCCCTCTTGCGCCCGGCGAATGAGCTCCCGAACGTCTTCGGCCGAAGCCCCTCCGTCATTGACGAAAAAATTCGCGTGTTTCTGGGAAATAACCGCGTTTCCCGCGCGTTCTCCTTTGAGGCCCGCCCGGTCAACGAGAAACGCCGCGGGAATATTTGGACGGTCCGCGATCTCAAAAAACTCCGGAAAGCGCCGGAGGAGAAATTCTTTTCCTCCGGCTGCATCCCACGCCGCATTTTTAAAAATGCACCCGCAGGATTTTGTCCCGATATCCTGTTTTTGGGTACGCTCGCGGGTGATTCTCTGTATCCGCTCCCGAATGCCGTCGGAATTTCCCTTTTCTAAAGAAAGGGTTACGGAAAGTATGATCCATTCCGGATGCAATTTGAAAATCGAATGGCGGTATCCGAACTCGCAATCGCCCGATGAAAATTCTCTGACAAGAAGCTCCCGATCGTTTGTATCAAGAACACCAACTCGCGAAACAACATCACCCACCTCGCCCCCGAAACATCCCGCGTTTCCCCGCACCGATCCCCCGACAGAACCGGGAATTCCGATTCCCCACTCAAAACCCGTGAGTGATGCACGCGACGCCGCGGCGGCGAGAGCCGCCATTTTAACACCCGCATCAGCGCGGATTGTTTCGCCGCGAACACCAATCTCTCCGCCGACGACATGAATCACAATGCCGGGGAATCCTGTATCTGATACAAGAATATTCGACCCCGCGCCCAAAATAAAAAACGGCACGCCCTTGTCGCGGCCGAATGCGACCGCCTCATGAATCTCCTCTCCGGTGCGCGCTTCGGCAAAATACCTCGCCTGCCCGCCGATCGAATACACGGTAAACGGCGCGAGTAAAACGTTCTCACGTATGTGGACCATAGTAACTCAATACTTTACTCGCGAGGCGCAAGAGGGATTGACTCCAAAATTTGTCCTTAAGCTCGCCCCGCACTTACTTTTGACTTCAAATTAACATACTCTATAGGCACAGAGAGGGTTGACTCCAAAATTTGTCCTTACTTGCCCTCCCACCTTTTAAATCCTGAGAGGGCCGTGAAGGGTTGACTCCAAAATTTGTCCTTATGTGAGTGCCTGCTTCACGACCCACCCAGAAAAAGGTAGGAGGGTAAATGAATGCCTGCTCCCTGTGCCGCAAGAATAGATTAACTTGTCAAAAGTAAGTGACGGGGTGAATGCCTGCCTCTTACGCCGCCAGAATAAACTAACCGGAACTAATCATACTATACGACGACGCAGGCCGCGGAGCAAGAAATCATTCGATCACCGAAGAGGCGTAATCTTTCGGGTGGTCCGAAAGAACCTCTGAACCTTGAGAAGTGACAAACACCATATCCTCAATCCGAATCCCAAACTCCTCACGGGGATAATAGAGTCCCGGTTCAATAGTGATAACAGAAGATTCTGGAAGCGTGCACGGCCGCTCTCCGATGCTTAAAATTTCATGGCACTCAAGCCCGACGCCGTGGCCTGTCGAATGAATAAATCCCTCGCCCGCAGCAAAATCCGTTTTATATCCTTTGGCGTCAAAAACGCGGGTAACGGCGCTGTGAATATCTTTGCCGTCCGCATTCGCGCGAACCATACTGATCCCGTGCGCTTGTGCATCGAAAACCGCCGCATACGCATTTCGAGCGTGATCGTCCGGTGCGCCTTTAAAAAATGTTCGTGTGATGTCTGCGTAATATCCCGTGCGCCGGGAGCGGGGAAAAATATCGCAGACAATCGGCGCTCGCGCAATCAGAGGCCCGTCGCCCTCTGCATGGGGATCGGCGCTCGCCGCTCCACAAGAAATAATGGATCCTTGAGAAATAAACCCACGGAGATAAAAATCATTCTCAATGTATTCTCGGAGCGCACCCGACGTAAGCGCGCGCGTACCATCAGTTAATACGCCGTCTTTGACGGCTGCCGCTCGAATCCTTTTGTGGATATATCCAAGCGCCTCCTCGGCGGCGAAGATTGATTCTTTCATGAAAGCAATTTCTTTCGGGGTTTTTGCGCTTCGCTCCGGATACCACGGCCGGGTACCAACCGAAACATCAAAACGATCGCGAAGTTTTCCCATGACCTCTGCCGGAGTATCCGGGTGAAGCTCTATCTCCACAATAGCTCGAGACCTCAGAAAGGCGCCGAGCGCCCCAAAGGCCTCGCCCACACCCGCAGCATTCCGGAACTCGTCGGCAGAGACAATATCGGCGTTTTTCGCCTCCTTTTTTGCGCGATTGATCTCGAGGGATCCTGCGATCAAAACGCCGCGCCCGGGACTATCGGAAAACTCGATAAAAAAATGAGGATCATAAAGACGCATGCCGATCTTCCAAAAAAGATCGGCATTATAATAGGAAGAATCAAAAGATGTTGAGGCGTAGATAAGACGAGCTGTGGGCATACGATTACAAGCTGTTGGCGGATCCAAATTTTAGACAAAGCCCTTAAAAAGCAAGATCCCCCCACCACGCACGCGATACCAAAAGTATACTTGAGGTATCCCGAAAATGATGGGGGGCCTTGCCGGACAAATAAGAGCTTCATTTCGGCAAGCCGAAATGAGGACACTCACTGCTTTATTAGTAGCAAAAAACGGGGAAAAAGTCAATAGCGCTATTCACACCTCACTATTTTTTCGGGACTTTTTAGGAGCAAAAAACGTTATACTAAAGACGCATGCGAAAAAAAATCCTCTTCATTATTACAAAATCAAACTGGGGCGGAGCGCAGCGCTACGTCTTCGATCTCGCGACGCATCTCCCCACTCGCCGGTATGAAGCCGTTGTTGCGGCAGGCGGCGAGGGAGTCCTATTTCAGAAACTTCAAAGCGCCGGCATCCGCACCATTCCGATTCCCACATTTCGGCGGGATATTTACATAGGAAAAGAATTCCGCTCTTTTTTTAATCTTGTCCGGATACTTCGCGAGGAAAAACCGGCGGTTGTGCACTTGAGCTCGAGCAAGGCAGGAGGAATCGGCGCTGCCGCGGCGTGGATATATAAATTCATGCCGGGCGCTTCGTATCCGCTCGTCGTGTTCACGGCGCACGGCTGGGGATTCAATGAGCCGCGGCAATACCTCGCGCGAATCGCGATTCGGGCACTAAGCGCGCTTGCGGGAATTTTCCAAGATAGTGTCATCTGCATAAACGCCGCTGACGCCAAAAGCGCGAGCCGTCTCATACGGAAGAAAAAGATTGTCCTCATCCCAAACGGCATCGGCTCATTCACCCCGCTGGCGCGAAACGATGCCCGAAGAAAGCTCTCGCAGATAGGCGCGCGCGAAATTGCGCCTGCGGAATTTCTCATAGGAACCATTGCGGAGCTCACAAAAAATAAAGGCCACGAATATCTCCTTGACGCGCTTGCGCTCGTACGCGCGCGCGGAGTCAGGACTCGCGCCATTTGGATCGGAGAGGGCGAGCTCCGAGACGCGCTTGAAAAAAAGATACGCGCGCGCGGCCTTGAAAAAACGATTTTTCTCGCAGGATTTCTCGACGACGCAAGAAAATACCTTCCGGCGTTCGACGTCTTTGTTCTTCCCTCACTCAAAGAGGGAACCCCCTACACAATACTTGAAGCAATGCACGCCGGAGTTCCGGTGATCGCGGCGCGCGCGGGCGGCATACCGGATCTTCTCCAAGACAACAAGACCGGCATCCTTGTCCGTCCGGCAGATACAAAAGAGCTTGCGGCAGCGATTGAACGCGCCTCGCAAGATGCAGCGCTTCTCGAATCGCTTGCCAAAAACGCCAGAACTGTCGTACAAAGGAACTATACGCTTGAGCGAATGCTCTGGGCGACTGAAAAAATATATGAATCTCTAACGGGATGAACGGACACAATAAAATAAAAACCGCAATACTCATCATCGGCGACTACGCCGTCCTCTACGGAGCGCTTTTGGCAGCACTTTTTTTGCGCTATTCGCAGAGCGAGGAGCCCGCGCCGATATCACAGCACTATATCCCGTTTGCAATCATATTCGCGCTCTGGCTTGTGGTATTCGGTTCGTTTGGGCTCTATGACCTCGCGTTTATGAAGAATGGCCGGCGCTTTTTGCTCCGGCTTCTTCAGGCGATGGGCGTAAATTTCATCCTCGCGATTTTATTTTTCTATCTTCTTCCGTTTTTTGAGATAGAACCGCGAAGAAATCTTTTTCTCATCGCCGCCGCGGGGATGCTATTCATCTTCGCGTGGCGATTTTTATTCAACCTTTTTGTCACGCGCACGGGGGTCTCACGCGTCATATTCCTCGGCCTGAACCAAGAAATCATCTACCTCGCGGACTTCCTCGCAAAAAATCCTCAGCTTGGCCAGCGGCCCGTCGCGCTCGTCTCCATTGACGGACAAAACCCTTCCCAACTCTCCCTTCCCGCGCTTGCCGAAGGCCATACCATTCCTCACATCCCGCTTTCCGCCACGCTCGCCGAAACGGTAAAAAAATATTCCGCAGACACGATCGTCATCACGCGCGAGATCAAAGAAAATCGGACATTTGTAAAAATGCTTTTCGAAATAGTTCCGCTCGGAGTGTCCGTCGTCGAGTTCACTGGGTTCCACGAAATGCTCACCGGAAAAATTCCAATGTCCTTGATCGAGGAATTGTGGTTTTTGGAAAACCTCGTGGGCTCCCGGCGGCGGATGTATGAATTTTTCAAACGCGCGCTCGACATCGCGCTTTCCGTTGCAATCGGCGCGCCGGCGCTCATTCTTTTCGTCCCCATTGCCGCTTTAATCAAACTCGATTCACGGGGACCGGTATTTTTCCGCCAAACGCGAATCGGAAGGGACGGACGTTTATTTCGACTCATTAAATTCCGATCCATGGTGGAAAATGCCGAAGCGATTGACGGCGCAAAAGGCGGAGGGTCGGACGCGCGCCACACTCGCGTCGGCGCTTTCTTACGGAAAAATTACCTCGACGAACTCCCGCAAATCGCGAACATCCTTCGGGGAGAGATGTCGTTTATCGGACCAAGGCCCGAACGGCCGGAATACGTGGAAAACCTCAAGAAAAAAATCGCATTCTACGAGATGCGGCTATTGGTTCAACCGGGAATTACGGGGTGGGCGCAGATCCATATGGAGGACGACGCGTCGGTTGAAGACGCGCCGGAAAAAATGCAGTACGATCTCTACTATGTTAAAAACCGTTCGTTCACGCTCGATCTTCTGATCGCGCTCAAAACGGCGTTTACGCTTTTGCAGCGCCAAGGACGATAGCTCGCCATTACGCATTTGAAACACGACTCGTCCCGTCGAGCGCCCGGACTCACTAAGGGTCGGCGAAGTTTCTTCGACTCGCTCCCGCTCGTCGAAGACCATGCAAACTTCGCCTCCCATTGTTTTAAACGCGTAATAGGTTCGCCCTAAATATTCAACCACCCAATCTTTTAAAAAGCAGGTTTCCTCGCGTGTAACATAAACTCACAAAATTCTGTCCTATTGTCGAAAAAGCATATTGGACTCGCAGAAAACATTTTTTATTGACAATTTTGATTAAGAATCATTATAACGTACCCGCGGAGACACTTTGCGCAACAAAGGTTTAAGCCACTTAAAAATGACTTTCTTAGCTTTTTCCGACTTCTTCGCTTCCGGGATCTTTATTCGATCTAAAAATTCATCCTTTAATATAGCGCCTGTGGCAAACATATTTAAGAAGTCGTCCCCCAACATGTCAGAAAAAGCGCTTCGCAATTCGGGATCTTGAAAATCTTCGCCTTCATATTTCCCTCGGATGATTGCGCGCCAAACCAAATCATGTGATACCCAAATTTCATGGGTAATGCGCTCAATGAGTGTCTCAAGAAATAGCAAATTCTTTTCATATGGTGATATATCTTCGGGGTGCTTGGTGCGCAAATCTCTAAACTTTGCTACGGCATCCCGGGTACTGAAACCAGTTGCCGTGATATACTCTTCGAAAACCTCCAGAGCCAACTTCTCCGTCACTGCTTCATCAAAATCTTTATATAAATCTTCATGAATGGGTCTTTCATTTGGATCTGCTCTTTCTCTCCGGAGAATACTTACGTGATAGCCACTTCGGTCTTCCCGGTGGCGGGAATAATCTGGACTTACTTCCAATCCTCGACATTGAACTTTTGACGTTGCATGCACTTCTTCATGAATCAAAGCGAAAAGGGCCGCGAGGCGAATATTAATTTCTTGATGGTTATCATAAACGGTCTTAAGACGATCAAAATCTAGGCCAATGATGTTTTCGGTTGAACTATAAGAACCAATAGAATTTCCCCATCCGCCAGTCCGCGAAGAGATGCGATCAGATTTTATTAAATTGAGAGTGTGCGAATCAACTTGCGACTTCTCAACAAACCGTTCAAAGATATTTCTCAATATTCTGAAATCAACTTCTTTAAGAAAAGATCTTAAATCCTCGCTTTGCTTAACTTTCTCAACTCTTTCCAGACGAGCCTCCTCTTCTCTTTTTTCTGTAATTTGAGTGTCTTCGAGTTCCCCGGATTCTTTGAAAAATTCTCTATTTTTGCGCATAACACGAGTAATAAAGAATAAAGGTAGATGTCTTCTGCTAGCCCTAACTCATAAAAGACTATATATTTTTTTCAAATCATCAATTCCCTCCTCAAAAGAAATTTTTGGCTCCCAGCCGAGGAGTTCTTTTGCTTTCCTGTTGTCCGCGAGCGTTTCGTGGACTTCGCCCTCGCGCGGATTCGTAAATTCCCACTCGCCGCCGATCATTCGGGCGACCTCAAGAACGCTATAGCTTTTCCCAGTACCAATATTTATAATCTCTCCCGTTCCGACACTCGCCGATGACATTGCGAGAAGATTCGCTGCTGCGACATCGTGGACATGCGTAAAATCACGCCGCTGCGTGCCGTCGGGAACCACGGGCATGGGGCGCCCGTTTTTCCTCTCTTCCAAAAAAATGCCGATGACAGTTGCGTACGGCCCGTCTTTTGAAGTTGTTTGGTGCGGCCCGTAGACATTGAAATACCGAAGCGAGGCGGTCTCAAGCCCGTAGAATTTCGACACCATTTGGCAATACTGCTCGCCAACGCGCTTTTGGATCGCGTACGGAATCACGGGCTCCGGCGCCATATCCTCGCGAAGCGGCATTGGGTGGCGAGGCCCGTAGGCCGAAGAAGACGCTGAATACACCACGCGCGAAACCCCGGCGTCCCGCGCGGCAAGCAGCACATTCAATGTTCCGGTGATATTGATGTCGTTCGTAAGCCGCGGCTTCTGAATCGAATATTGCATCCGGGGCTGCGCCGCGGTATGAAAAACTCCGCGAGCCCCGCGAAAAATCTCGGGCAGTTTTGTCTCATCGCGAATATCTGCTTCATGCATAATCGCTTTTGGATGCAGACGCTCCCGCTTCCCGGTCAAAAAGAGATCGATAACATGCACCTCGTCTCCCCGCGCGATAAGCGCGTCAACAATGTGGGAGCCGATAAATCCCGCGCCCCCGGTTACGATATACTTTTTTCCTGATGGATCCATAAAAATAAAAATTTAATTTATATTTTCTTCGCGACACCGAGGCCGCGATGCACCATATAGGGAACACGCCGCGATCTGCAAAAACGATGATAGGCGGTATTCCAAAAAACGTCATCGCTCAAAAGGATTCCCTCGCGGGAGAGATGCGGCCACGCTGCGGAATATTCAAACCACTGATGTTCAAACGTATGAAGGCTATCGTGCAGGAAAACGTCGATTGTTTTCGCCTCTTCGAGAACTTTCGAGAGGTATTCTTTCGCGTCGCCGAGTATGAGGCGATGGCGGCTGCGGAGATTGTCGGGAATCACCCATCCGGGTTTTTCGCCCGAAGGGAGCGAGGTCTCTTCCATCCGGCTTGTGGAAAATGGAATCGCGTCGTACGCAGGAAGATCGATCGAGATAAGCTCGCCCGCACCATTATCCGTAAGCGCTTGGAGAATAACCGCGCTCGAATGTCCGTCAAAAATTCCGGTCTCGAGCACGCGCGCCGGCTTCCCCAAACGGACCAAAACGTAGAGAAGCTCAAACCACCCATCGAGGCGGATCCTTTTTCCGCGCACTCGGACGAATCTATCGTCGAGGACAGAGAAAAAATCGCGGTTTAGAAGGAACTCATGTCGATATGATTCCGCAAGGGACTTTTCGGCGTCGGGAAAGACGAATTCAGCGATCTCTGATATCGAAGCGCGGGAACTCCTGGAGAGCCGCGCGGGAATGAGCGACGGATGCTTCAAAATCTCCCAGAGCCCGGAAAACGTCAGCCGGGAAAACGCACCAAAAACACCAGTATGATCACGCATTTTTTCCTAACTTTTTTCTAATCCACTCATGGTCATGCACGCTTACGTCTTCAAGCGTGAGCCCTTGCTCGGCAAGAAGACCCTCATTAAATTCCCTATCCTTTCGCAAAAGGTCAGCGCAATCGTCGAGGCCGTTTGCCGCAAGATGCGCAATAAACCCGTCGAGGTCTTTCGGAAAGCAGTATCCCCCGAACCCCCGGTACCCGCCGTGCATTACGTCGAGGTGCGAATCGCCGATTCGAAAATCCGCGGCAAGCCCCAGGCGCACGTTCTCATAATCCGCTCCGAACTTCTCCGAGGTCTTGGCTAAGAGGTTCGCAAAATTCACCTTTCTCGCAAAATGCACATTCCCCCCGTATTTGATAATCTCGGCCTCTGTTGCCGTAATCTTCACCGAACGGTACGTAGTGAGCCCCCACGGCGACATGAAGGGGGCTTTCGGCAGAAGCGAAAGGACAATGTGCGCGGCGTCGATGCTCGACGAGGTAAAGCCCACGATCTGGCGATCCGGTTTCAAAAAATCCTCCCACGCACGCTTTTCCGTGAGAAATTCCGGATTAAAAAGAATCTTCTGGTGCGGATACTTTTTTTGAAACGCCTCGGTCGTGCCCGGAGGAACCGTTGATTTCAAGACAACGATCTTTTCGCCCGTAATCATCCGGAATGCTTCTTCGACTGCGGAACTATCTACCGCGCCCTCGGGCGCGCGGGGCGTCGGAACAGAGATAAAAACAATATCCGCTTTGTGTATGTCGTCGAAATATCCTTTCTTCGGATCAATATCATATAAAAAAAGATCGGTCCCCCGCTCATAGCCGTGAACCTCCTCATAGTAGCGTTTGAGTGGCGTCCCCACCATTCCTACGCCGATAATGCCGATCGCGTATTTTTGTGAATCACGGGCCATGGAAAAACAAAAAATTCTATCGAGGTCATCCTATCAGAGAATATAACGGCTATTGGGGGCGTATTTGTTTCAAGGCCTCGAGGAATTGCTCGACTTGAGATTTTAAGCTCGGATCAATGCGAAGCGCTTCTTCTGCCTGGAATCGAGCTTCATCAATGTGCCCACTAGAGCCCAAAAGCGCTGCGTACACCGCCCGATCGTCTGCGCTCTCCGGACGGAGCACGACGAGTTGCTGATACACCGGCAGCGCGGAGTTAAAATCGTTCATTTGGCGGTAGAGTTTCCCGAGGCGGTCAAGAATATCGGCATTCAAATGGACAAGCGAAACGCCGTCTTTCGCCTCTGCGGCAACTTCCGCGTTCCCGGTAAGAAGCGCGATCATAAGAAGGTTTGCGCCCGCCTCATGGTAGCTCCGGTCAAGATTCCAGGCGTCGCGAAGCGTTTTCAAGGCAGCGTCCGCCCTGCCGGTGCTCAAATAAAGCTGCGCGAGCGGAAAATAAATAATCTGCTTTGTCGGGCTCAGGCGAATTGCTTCGAGAAGCGCTGCTTCTGCCTCTTGCGCGCGGCCGGGGTCAGAAGCGGCCCACGCCGTAAGAATCGTTCCCAGAAACAAAAGATGCTTTACGTCTTTTGCGGGTTCTGCCGTTTCTTTTTTGAGCTCGTCCACGGTAAACGCGAGAAAAGCGTTTTGCGCCTCCGCGGGAATTGACGAACTATTGATAACTCCGCGAGCCATGTTCGATAGCTGCTCGCGCACCTCCGTATCGCCGAAAGAATTATACGCCAATGCCTCGCGAAACGCTGACTCGACTTGCGCAAGCGTCGCGCCCTCCTGCTGCGGCAGGCTGAGCGCGCGGATAAGGGCCTTGGACTCGCGTATCGGTTTTATGTGGAGCGGATAGAGAAGGCCGGCAACAACAAGAAGCATGGCGCCGCCAACCAGAATCCCGCGCCCGAGATCGGATCGCGTTTCAACTCCTGTTTCAACGCGGCGCGCGCTCGCCGCCGGAACTGAAACCGAGGCGTGCGCAAAAAATTCAGTAAACGCAAGAAACGCAAAAAAGAGAAGATACGTGTTCAGATTATCGAATACGAAAAAGTTTTGGAAAAGATACGTGAGAAAGAGCGACGCAAGAACAATCCCGTACCACACGGGAAACGATCCCCTTCGTATTCCGCGCACGACAACCCAGCAGGCAACCGCGATCATGCCGAGGTAACTTAGAATCCCGGGAAATCCGGCATGAATAAGCCAATCAAAGACAATATTGTGCGAGCGGTCAAACCACGGCTCTTGGGCAAAAAGCGCGGGATCAAAATACTTCTGAAACACAAGGTAATAATTTTCCTGCCCCCATCCAAGGATCGGCCGCTCCAAGGCCGCGCGCGCCGACATCCCCCAGATGTGAAAACGGGATTTTATCGTTGTCTCCGTAAGCGAATAATTGACGAGGCGCTTCAGGGCCTGATTTGATTGTACAAATTCCGATCCGCGAATCTGCCAGAAAAAAAACGGAACCACAATCGTGAGTAAAAGCACTGCCCCCGCGATCTTCCTGCCCGCGCTCCATCCCCGATACGGCCCAAACCCCACTGCGGCGTCAGCCCTCGGCGCAACGCCGGAAGCCGTGCGTATCCGTTCCTCAACGATCCGAGGCCAAAACCATACGATTGAAGCAAGGAACGGAACCAAAATGATAACAAGCGCAAGGACCGGGCCACGCGAAGCGGTAAAATAAAGTATCGCAAGTTCGAAAAGAAGCGCGGCTCCGTAGAGCGCAACAAGCCACCATTTCTTCCAAAAGCGATACATAAGAAGCAAAAGGAGCCACACATGGAACAAAAGGTACGCCGCCAAATATGTCGGATTCCCAATAGTCGAGTCAACGCGAAACCCGCCCTGGATGGATACCCGGTATCCGAGCTTTTGCATAAGCCCGATATAGGATACGGCGAGCGACGCAAGAAGTGTTGCGTGGAAAAAAATAATCCAGTCACGCGCGCGAAACACCGACACGAGCATCACGAAATAGAGATAGAGATGGAAAATCATCATAAACCCTTCCATGCGCTCGTAGTTTGAGAAAAACGATCGATACGGACTAGGGCCGAACAAATCTGCAAGAAAAACGACGACGATAAATATCGTAACAATTTTAAAAAGCGGGGTAAGGCGCGGGCGATACTCCGCCCGGAACGCAGCGAGCCCGCTCCACAACGCAAAGATGATTTCAATTATGATGCGGAAAGCAAAGTTCTTCCCGGTGATAAACGGGAAAAGCATTGACGACGAAACATAGAGAGGCAGAAATGGAATCGACCAAAGGCCGATTTTTATTATCCACAATGTAAACTGCTCAAATCCGGATTTTTGCATATACATCGTATGCTAACAGAAGAAAATTTGAAATGCAATAAAAAGGATACGCGTATCAGTCATAAGCGTTTCCCTCGAATCGGTATACGTAATAGACCCCGTTATCAAAAACTTTTTTTGGAAGATTGAGAGGGGAATCCGAAAATACGTATTCTACCTTATACTCTCGTGCAATATCCGTGATGGATGCCGGATCTCTTCCCATCGCTTTGATAGCGCCGTGATACCGTCTATCCCATTCGAGCGCGAACGCACGGTTGAATACGACTTGGCCTCCGTCTTTCCGAGTGCCGAATAGACCTCGGTGGCACATAAGTCTCAAGGGACCGCTCTCGGAAGTAAATGGCTCTGTGATAAAGAGATCTTCTTTTGAAGTATTTTTTTTCACCCAATCGCACGCTTCGAGAAAAGACGGATTTGCCGCCGCCGCGGGGTCAATTGAGAAGCGCGTCGGAATGAGAACAACACCAAGAAGAAGCAGCAAAGACACGAGGGGAACAGCCGCTCGGCCGACGACTTCCCATACACTCACGATCCGGAAAAAAACCGCAACGAGAAGCGCAATGGAAAGCGCAACGAAGAACGCTTGGAAAAATCCGTCATTTTCGTGCAAAAACGCGAAGTACCCGGCGACCGGCGCGCTTGCGAAAAAGACAAAAACCGCGACCCACGAACTCCGCAGAACATCCGCAAATTTCGGCAGCCGAGACGCGGGGAACTTCCGGATAGACCACATAAACATATGCGCCGGAAGAAACATGAAGATCAGATTTTCGCCGAGCACAAACGAAATACCGACGCCCAAAAGGAAAAAATTATACATACTGTCTCGCGGATGAGAACGGATATGCCGATAGGCGTAATACGCAAAAAGTCCGTTTAAGACAATTTTCCACAAAAGAAGGCCTCGCCCGAACGAAAACTGAGTCGCAAGCACAAGCCCCGCCCAATCAACGAGAATAAGCGAGAGAACCGCAAGGACGAGCGGAACCAGAAAACACGCGTATACAAACATTCGCTTCCGCAGATCCCCGAAAATGTCGGAAAGTTCTTTTCTCGCAAGGAAGAAAAAAAACACGCTTGCAGTAATGTAGAGCGGGGCGCTGTTCGGATAATACCACGTTGTCAGAAAATAGTACGAGTCGCGCTTGAGTATCACTTCCCGCCACGCCGAATCCAAAACCTGGAAAAACGGTATCCCCTCTCCAGGAGGAATAAAAAGATACAGAACAAAAAATGAAACAAGCGGCGCGAGGAATGCAGCGACGCCGCGCACAGAGACGCCGGGCGAAGCGTCAAAGAAAAACGAAAGGTAAAAAATGACGAGAAACGGCACCAAAATCGCGGGATGAAATAAAATCCCGATTCCAAGGGAGCATGCGGCCGACAAACGTTTCCCACTGAGGAGATATCCGAGAGCCAAAAGGCCGAAAGCGATTCCGATGTCTCTCGGCAGAAGCATCGGAGCGATCGTGCGCATGCCGGTCCCGTATACGACAAAGGCGGAAAGGTAGAGAAGGGGCGCGAGAAGCGAAAACGGGCGATCGCCCGTAAGATTCTTAAAAATTTTATACACCCCCCAAAAATAGACAAAGCGTAAGGCGAAAACCATCAAAAAAAGAACCGAGAATATATCGAGACGCAAAATCCGAATGCCGGCAAGGATTGCGTCATCGAAAAACGTAAATCCGTCCTGGCTGAAAATGAGATCCCGAGGAAAAAGCCCCGGATCGAGGCGTTTCAAAAGCTCCGGGAAATAAATGAGCTGGTCCCCTTCGTATACCGAATACCCGAGCACCCATCCAAAAGAAAAAAGCGTCACAAGAAGTACAAAGACCGCAGGCGGAATTCGAAACGAATCCGAAGAAAAATATGCAAATACGCCGTTGAAAAGCTTATTCATCGCTATTGCCCGCGGCTCGATTTATGAATTCTTGTTTCTTCGCAATACACACGATACTCAACCCAAATCCAAAATTGATCGGATTCTCAATCCAGCGAAACCACGCGCGAAGAATCCGCTGGAGAATCCCACCGAGCGCACTATTTGTTTTTTTCCTGAGCGACGTTTCAAGCTCTTTCCCAAGAATTTTCTCGGAAACAATATATGGAAGAACGCCAAGTATATTCCAATTCCGGATAAACAATACCGAAAAACCGCTTCCCCGAAGGCGACGCCGAAGCATTCGCTTTGAATACCGGCGGTAGTGACCGTATTTCCGGTCGCGTAGGCCATAAAGGAACTGGTATGCCGGCACAACGATGATTACTTCTCCGCCATCTTCAATATGCGGGGCGAGTGTTTTGAAAAAACTTGCATCATCTTCAATGTGCTCAAGGACATCGATCATAATCGCGGTGCGGACTTTTTCTTTCAGAATCGCTCCGATATCCTCTGCGCGGCCCTCAAGAATTGCAAGAGAAGTATTACGTTTCTTGGAAAGCTCGATGAGATCGCGATTCGGCTCAACGCCGATTGCGTTCACTCCCCTCCGGGAAAGTTCATCCAGCAAAAACCCGCTCCCACAGCCGATGTCGAGTACCACGCCGTCTTTTTTAACATACGACGCCACAAGCCGCGTAAGATTTTCATTCCGAAAATCATACGACACCTCATAGATGTTTTTATAGTGCTCGAGTAGACGTTTGCCGGAATCATCCATTGCTACGAGGTAATAGACCTGTTGCGAAATAACATTCTGGCTAATTTTCTCAAATTTCGGCTGTAAAGGGCTCATCGGAATTCGCCGTACTTATACCAAGTACGCCTTCATTCCTCTTCGCCCTTTTCGCTCGAAATTTATGAAAATTATCACAAAAGCTTATTTTGCAACAGGTCTAATCTACATCACCTTAAAAATATGGAAAACAACGTATCGAAGAAAAAACGTCCCGCCGATCACAATAATGCTCGATAAAACGGTCGGAATAGCAAATATATCTATAAAAAGCCATAGAAAAAAAATGTTCGCAACGGAAAAAAGGCCGCTTACCCATGCATAGTGAAGAAACCCTTTGCTCCAGAAAAGGCGAATGCCGGGAATGGATTCCGGCGCTTTCCAATTATGGAATTTCGATTGTGTCTCTGATGTCATAATTGCGACTAGCGGAGCCGGAGCGGGAACGAACAATAATTTCCCCCAAGAGCCCCATGAGAATAAATTGAAACCCAACAACGACAAATACCGCGATGAGAATGGGAAGCGGAGTTCTGCTGAAGTGGACGCCCTCGAAGATGCGAAGATAGAGCGCTCCAAAAAAAGTTGAGGCGCCGAGCCCGATCAATACAAACCCGACGTATCCGAAAAAATGCATGGGACGCGTCGCGTACTCACGAAAAAAATGAAGCGAAACTACGTCAAGGAGCACTCGGAAGATCCGCGAGAGGCCGTACTTTGACGTTCCGAATTTTCGCGCGCTATAGGAAACAGCAACCTCTCCGATTTTCGCGCCTCGCATCCCGAGGTATGCGGCAAGCATCCGGTGCATCTCTCCATGAAAAGGAACATCGCCAAAGACATCTCTCCGATAGGCGCGAAGATTGCATCCGTGATCATTCAGACGCACTCCGGTAACGCGCGATATAATTTTGTTTGCAAGAACAGACGGAAGGCGCCGCGTAAAGAGCTGCGACTGCCAGCGATTCTGCCTCCATCCCGCAACCACATCATACCCTTCTTTCAGTTTCTCAAGAAGAGACGGAATATCTTCGGGATGATTTTCAAGATCACCGTCCATCGTGACGACAATATCGCCCCGCGCATTCGTGATTCCGCACCCGAATGCCGCGGTCTGTCCCGCGTTTTGCCGGAATCGAAATCCGCGCACCGGAGAAAGCGACCGAATTTCGTCGAACGTCCCGTCGGTCGATCCGTCATCCACAAAAATAATTTCAAAAGGCTCACCGTATTTTTTCATAACGCCAACTATCCGCTCGTGAAGTTCACGGATGGATTTTTTCTCGTTAAAAAATGGCACGACAATGGAAATCATGGTTGGAATGAAATATGTTCGGCGCGCGTCGCATCCGCGCGTTTCCGCCGATTAAACCACACAGATAGAAGGTGCGAGACGGCGTAGCTCGAAAGGAGAAACAAAAATACGTTTGCCGGATAGCGATGGAATCCTTGGGCGCTGAATGCCGCCACCATGCTTGTAGCCGCATAATACGCAATAATGAACCCGAAGAAAAGCGCGAGCGTCCGCTCGGTCCCGCCCCGCGCGACCGCAATTACAAACCCCGCAAACGAGAAAAGTGCAATACCCGTCCAAAAAACCCGCCCAAAAAACGGAATGAAAACACCGGCGCCGAGCCGTTCCCATACGAGGCCGAAAAGCTTCACCGGCCCTTCTTTCACCAAAACGACCGACGGAGAAAAATCAATTGTGCCGGATTTCAAAAGGCCGAACCATTGTGAGAAATACATATAGAGATCCTGCGTAAAAAAAGACGAAAGCACGATAAGAAACACTGTCGCAGTGTCTTTCGGATTCTCGGCGAGAATTCGCATCCCCTCCCGCGCAAGAGCGCTCCCCCATTGGGGATCGCGATCAATATCCTGTGTTGTTATGGAATGGCGCGAAGCAAAATTTTCCTCGAGCCCCTGTTCAACTTCGCCGTACTCCCTCCCGGTCTTATACGAAACAACGGAGACGGCAAAATCCGTGTATACGTTCCGAAAACCGGTGCTTGAAATATCAAACGTCCCGAAATTGAAGTAGTTACGCGCCATCCACGGAGAAAGAATAAGGAAAAACCCCACGAAAAACAATGCGGCGGGGAAAAACGCGCGTTTCCAACCCTCGTGCGTGCGAATTTTTCTCAAGAGCGCCGCAAGAAAAAAAAGAAGCGCAAAACCCGCGAGGAGCTTCCCGTGCGGCCGCACGAGAACCGAAAGGCCCAAAAAAAGTCCGCTTGCCGCGCTATCACCCGACTTTTGCGTCTCAAAAAATCGAATGAAGAAAAGAAAAGAAAAAAGAAGCAGCACAAGCGATATTGGATGCGGAATTAAAAGAACGCTGAAAATAATCATAAGGGGCTCAAACGCAGAAAGAAAAACAGCAATTGAAACAGTGCGGGAAGAATCAGTAAATTTTTTCCCGAGAAGATAGACGAATGCCGGAATGAGCGACGCCACGGTCATGTTGAAAATCAAAACAGGCACAAAAGAATTAAAGAGAGCAAGCGAGCCCGCAATCAGAAGCGGAAAAATGGGCGGGAAACGAGAATCCGGCAAAAACGGCGCGTACTCGCTTTGGGAAATCCCGTTGCCCGCCGCGATATTTTCCGCGACTCGGAGAAACCCCCGGGAATCACCAGTAAGAAATGCTGACTCTCCGCCATACCATAACACAAACGCAAAAAAAACGAGCCGCACGAGAAGTGCGACGCCAACAATATACCACACGCTCCGAGGAATATCCCGCATCATACGTTCGCGCTCATGCGATAAAATCTTCGACGATTACGCTATCCTCCGGAATATCGGTTTTTGCGGTTTTTCCGATGAGGGTCGGCAAAAATGCAGGCCTTATCCCGTAGCCCGGGCTTTTTACCGTAAGCATGTCCGCGGTTATCACCGTGCCTGCGCGGATCGGCTCTCTTGAAACAACGCTTTTCCCGTGCTTATTAAGCATGCCAATCTCCTTTTCGTCACAGCGAACTTCAGTATCGGCTACCGCCTTCTCAATACGCCGGATCTGCGAACACATCATCGTGAATTCAAACGGATCCAAACTTACCGTCGAGTGATCCGGTCCGGGAAGCGTCTTATCGAGTGTGAAATGGCGCTCAACCGAAACCGCGCCGAGCGCAACAGCCGCTATGGTTGGGATAAACCCAAGCTCGTGCCCGGAATATCCGATGGGAATCGGTCGGAAACGCTCCTGAAGAGTTTTAATCGCGCCGATATTTAAATTCTCATCAGGCGTTGGATAAATGGAGACGCATTGATTTACCATAAGATCCTTTTTATGCTCAAGAACGGTCGCGACCGCATCTTCAATTTCTTCAAGGGTCGCGGTACCAGTCGAAAGAATAAGGGGTTCCGGCTGTTTTGCGACGGCCTCAAGAAGCGGCTTCGTGCGAAGATCGAATGATGCAATCTTCCAGCAGTCCATCCCGATATCCGCAAGAACCCCCGCGCTTCTCAAATCAAACGGGGTCACGAAAAACGCAACTCCCAAGGAGTGAGCGAATTCTTTCAACTCCGCAATTTCCTCGTCTTTCAGCTCTTGAGCCAAACGATATTCTTCATACGTTTTCCCGAGAGAACGGGAATGCACTTGATTCTTGCCGAGAAGCTCTTTGGTAAATACATCCTTCACGCTTCGCTTCTGGAATTTCACCGCGTCCGTTCCGGCCCTTGCCGCCGCCTCTATCGAGCGGCGCGCAAGATTTATGTTGCCGTTATGGTTATTCCCGATCTCAGCAATAATAAATACCGGATTTCCGGTACCAATCTTTTTGTTGAAAATCGTTATCGATGACGAAGGAGTATGCATATCTCTGTACTCATTAGAACGGCTAAACGTGAGAGAAAGTACCGCTAGCACGGCTAATTTCTGCAAGCGCGAGATCCACCGCCTCTCCAAGCGTAGCACACCAAAAATCAGCATCAACGAGCTTCCCGGAATGATCACGCAAAGGATTGTCGGTAAGAAGAATCGTATAGGTACCGGCTCTGCGGCCCGCCTCGATATCCGATGCACTGTCGCCAATCATATAGGAGCGCGCGAGATCTATCCCGTGCTCCCCTGCCGCACGGAGCAAGAGCCCCGGCATGGGCTTGCGGCAGCCGCAACCGCCCTCGTCGTGAGTGCATGTATAGATGCCGGAAAGCGCCGCCCGAGACTTCTCAAACTCACCCGACATTCGCGCGTGGATATCGGAGAGTACGCCTTCGGCAATACCACCCCGCGCGACGCCTCGCTGATTCGTCACGACAAATACCGGTATTCTTTTTTGAACGAATCTTCGGATTGCGTCAAGCGCTCCGGGAAGAAATTCAAACTCCTGCCACCGAGAGACATATTCTCCCTCGGGTTTTTTCCTGTTTATGACTCCGTCTCGATCGAGAAATATGGCGGGTCGCATATCGGGTTTATACTAATGTGCCGCGAACGAGCGCTTCCTCGACGATGTCGCAAATAATATGCCCGATCGTAATATGGGTTTCCTGGATCCGCTGGGTGTTGTTCGACGGAACCACAAGAGGAAGATCAACCATATTTTTTGCTTGTCCTCCGTCTTTTCCCAAAAAACCAATGACCTTGATATTTCTTTCCTTTGCGGCGCGTATGGCGTTCAGAATGTTTGCCGATGAACCGCTTGTGGTGATTGCAATCAAAAGATCTGCGGAGTGCGTCGCAAGCGCCTCCACTTTCCTCGCAAAGACGGTATCATATCCCTGATCGTTTCCGAGAGCGGTAATAATAGATGAATTCGTCGTAAGCGCAATCGCGGCAAGCGCGCGGCGTTTCCGCTTCGGATCTAGATTCCCGACAAGTTCCCCCGCGATATGCTGTGCGTCAGCCGCAGACCCGCCGTTTCCGATCAAAAGCACCTTTCCGCCGTTTCGGTAGCAAGAAAGAATCATTTCCGCGGCCTCTTGAATCGAATCCGAAAGCTCCTCCGCGGTTCGGAGTTTTACATCTGCGCTCTCTCTTAGTTGGTTTCTGATTATGTCTTTCATCGCTATACGGCGTCGCCGGAAAAAAAATCTCCCGCGCTTTGGTAGCGCTCTGGCGTTCCAATATCAAGCATCGCGCCATTCGTCACAAACCCTCCAGAGACGCCTGCTCGAGCCGCAAGAGGAAACACGTCCTCTTCAAGAGAAAATTTTTCCGCATCAGGGAAAAATCGCTCTATGCCTTTTTCCATGATATATACCCCGGCATTTATGTAACTCGAAGGTAACGGACTTTGTTTTTCTCTGAATGCGACAAGACGCGCTTCGCTGTCAAGAGAAACAGTGCCGCCGTCTTCTCGTTCGCTTTGCGCAAGCGCTATTGTCAAAACAGCTCCGGTCACTGTATGGCGCTCAAAAAACGCCGGAAAATCAAGCCGGACGAACGTATCGCCGTTTGCGACAAGCGCACGCACGCCGCGGACGAGCGAAAACGCTTTTTTCACTGCGCCTCCGGTTCCCAACGGCTCGTCCTCCTCCGAAAACTCATACGATATATCCGGCAGACCGGAAAAACGTTCCTGGATAAAGGATCGCACGGCGTCTTTCTGGTATCCCGTACAGAAAATAAAATGCCTGAATCCCGCAGTAATCAAATTATCCGCAAGAATCCCTAAAAACGGAGTATCTAAAACCGGCGCAAGGACTTTTTGCGCGCCGCCAATAACGGGCCGGAGGCGCGTCCCGAGGCCTCCGCAAAGAATCATGGCATCGCAATCGGAAAAAGAATTTTCCATAGCGCCTTCCATTTCAAATAAGATACTCGTTAGATTCTTTTTGATAAATTACCGTGCTTCCCGAGTCATCGAATCGAAACGGTATTACCGGACGGGGAGCGAGCGCAGATTTCACGTCTGCGACGCGATCTGGCGGCGCATAAAAGAGCATGAACCCGCCGCCTCCAGCGCCGAGAACTTTGCCGCCCAATGCACCGGCACGCCGCGCCGTCTCATACATTCCGTCAATTTCTTGGTTGGTTATTTTTGACGTGAGCGTTCTCTTGATCTGCCATGACTCATGCAAGAGCCGTCCGAAGTCGTCAAGCCGTCCGACCCCGGAGGAAAGCATATTCTCCCCTTCGTGCACCATTTCGTGCATGCGGGAAAGTTCGACCTCTTTTGTATGGGAATTCTCGATCTGCTCTTTTGCGATATGGCTCGCAATACGGTGCTGGCCGCTGAACACAAGCAAAAGCCGGCTCTCGAGCGCGTCCAGCGTCCCGGGTGCCGCGGAAACCGGCGAAACGCGAATCTCGCCCGACGACGAAAAATCAATGCGGTTAAACCCGCCGTATGCTGCAGCGACCTGATCTTGCGATCCTATATGCTCTTTCATGACCTCCTGTTCCGTCCGTATGGATTCTCGAGTGAGCTCCTTTTTGGATATCGCGTTTCCGCGAAGCGCGTGGAGCGCTTGTATAAGACCTGTCGTGAATGAAGAAGACGCGCCAAGTCCGGCCGTTGCCGGCAGATCAGAATTGTGCTGGATCTCCAACCGATGGCGATGGAAACCAAGATCATCAAGACACGCACGCACCGAAGGATGCCGAATCTCATGAATATGCATTGTTTCTTCCCGATCGGTATAGCGAATCCGATAATTATGCTCCCACAAAGGCGGCAGATATCGAACGTGTATATAGCAGTATTTGTCGATCGTGGTGCTTAGCACAGATCCGCCGTGCTTCCGGTAGTGAACCGGATAGTCAGTTCCCCCTCCGCAAAACGATATGCGAA
>Ga0209541_10003088_pt1 | contig 30946 bp, 29 predicted proteins | sample RifCSPlowO2_01_FD_184027 | JGI IMG/M metagenome (GOLD analysis project Ga0209541, IMG submission 184027) | Groundwater microbial communities from Rifle, Colorado - Rifle CSP2_plank lowO2_0.1 (SPAdes) (version 2) | ecosystem: Environmental > Aquatic > Deep subsurface > Groundwater | place... | reverse complement strand
GCCTTGCGGAATAAAGCATTTTACGCCCATATATTCTTTTATTGCTTCCACCAGGCACTGAGCCGCTTTTTTATAATCATTGGAAACATTTTTCAGGTACGGCCGCAAGGTATTATTTTTAATAGCTTCAGGAAAATATCTTTCCAAAGCCATTTGATGCAAGGTATCCGGACAAAGTATGGTTGAAGATTGAACGGAATCCAGCGCTTGGACAATTTCTTCGCTGGCCTCCACCCAACCCAAACGGCGCCCCAAACTTCTGCTCCACTTAGAATTGGAATGGATGCTTAGAAAATTGTCAGTCGGACCCCAAGAAAAATATTCCGGTATTTCACCGTTAAAAATAATATCTTTATATGCAAAATCAATTACGAGAAAACCGCCTATGCTCTTTACCGCTTCCTGCGCCGCTTTCACAAAATCATGCGGGAGAATTTGCGATGTCGGATTGTCCGGAGAAGCCAACAGCACCACTTTCGGTTTTTCTTTTTGTATGCAATCAACAAATTCTTTAATGCGTTGGCTAGCATTATATTCCCAGGTATCAACATCAATTATTGGAAAACGGATAATGCCGGCATTGGCAGCGGTTACGATTTGGGACGGATAATTGCAATACGACGGGTCAGGCAATAAAACTTTATCGCCGGGATCAAGCAAAACAAACATTAAATCAAATAACAATTGAGTTGAATTGGCGCCAATGGCAATCTGGCGGGATTCCAAATCCGTAACCCCGTAAATGTGTTTTTCGTATTCCACTAACGCCTCCTTGCAGCCAGGCCTGCCCAAAGTAGCTGAGTAGCCGCCAGCCGCATGCATCAGCTCGTCGTCACCCACAATGTCTTGGTATGCCTTTTGCAATTCCGCCGGCGCTTTGTGATTAACCCACCCGCCGACAAACGATATGACATTTTCCGGTTTAAGCCCCAGTGTTTTGAAATACGCCGGATTAGCGTACATCATTATCTGACGCACCGGAGACATCGTTCTTTTAAAATTTTGAGATTTTTTTGATATGACTGGTTTCATAATTGAGATAGATTCTACATAATCATACCGCCATCAACGCCGATAATTTGGCCATTCAAATAAGCAGCCGAGTCACTTGCCAAAAAGACGGCAAGCGAAGCAACTTCCTCGGCCGTTCCCGAGCGTCCCAACGGTATGTTTTTAATAAGTCTGGCGCGTTGTTCAGAAGTAAGATTAGCTACCATATCAGTGTCAATTAAGCCCGGAGCAATGGCATTCACGGTAATGCCAATTGGTCCAAGCTCTTTAGCAGCTGATTTTGTCAAGCCGACTATTCCAGACTTACTGGCGCTATAAGCCGTTTGGCCGGAATTTCCGCAGATCCCGACAATTGAAGAAATATTAATTATGCGGCCTCCAGATGCCAACATCAATTTAACCGCCTCGCGCAGGCACAAAAACGTTCCTTTCAAGTTAATATCCAGTAGGTCATCCCAATCTTTTTCAGAAGTATTCACTATAAGATTATCTTTCCGAATACCCGCGTTATTAAAAAGCGCATCCAGCCGCCCAAATCGTTTTTTTATTCCGTTAAACATCTTTTTAACTTCTCCGGAATCGCTGACATCTGCTCGCAGGGCGACGATTTGCTTGTTTTGTTTTTTTAATTTATTAATCACCGGTCTTATTTCGGACTCACTTTCCCGATAATTTAAAATAACCTGGGCACCGGCAAAAGCGCAGGCGCGGGCAATTGCCAGTCCAATTCCTCTGCTCGCTCCCGTAACCAAGACCACCTTATTTTTTAAAAGATTACTAACCATTCTCAATTATTTTTTATTAATAATTTCCGTAATTACCACATCTTGCCATCGGCCGTTTCTTAAAAGGTATTCATGGTATCTGCCAACTTCTTTAAATCCCAGCTTTTTATGAATATAAAGCACCGGATTATCGCCAATAGTACTGCCTCGCAATGAATGCAGCTTAAATACATCAAAAGCGAGCTTAATTATAATCTGGAATAACAGGAAACCAACACCAATAATCTTACTGTGCGGGTCGGCATAAGCGCCAAAGTAACAATGTTTGTTCTTAAAATCAACGTCGTGCAAGGCGACCATTCCAATAAATTTCTGGCCTTTCTTAACTAACCAACAAAAATGCCTTTGATTTTTTGCCAGTTTTTTAATGAAATCAAAATGTTCTTCCTTAGTGATAACCTGATTAGTCAACATTTGGCTTCGTACCTTCTTATGGTTTCGCCAATCCAAAACAAGATTTTTTTCATTATCATTCAAATTAACAAAGTTAATAAGCGCCAGTCCATTCACTGTTAAATTTTTCCGAAATTTTTCGAATGCGATTCTCACCATATATGAAACTTTTGAATTTATAATTTAGTCAAATTTAAATTTATAAGCGCCTTTTTTAATTTGATCCGCGCCTTTCTTTTCCAACACCAGCCGTTCTTTCATGCCTGGAGTGTTATAAACATCCTCAATGAATTTTCCCCATTTTTCTCGATCGTGGTCCAACAAAACTTCCTCGGCAGAAACCAAAACAAGCTTTCCCTGGCCTAATCTTTCTTTTAAATAATCCAATCCTGGGCCGCGCTCAATCATCGCCCGAATCCTGGACAAATGATACCGGTTAGAAACAATTTTTATGCCTTCTAATTGCTTCCCAAAAACAATTTGGTTTAATTCTTTTAACTGCTGGTAGGTGTTATTAGAATTTTCTTCCAATAAAATTTTTCCTTTGGGAACGCCTAACGCCAACAATTCTTTTTTTAGCACGCTGGCAACCGTCGGAGCATCAGGATTATTTCTTAATTGCCCCCTCCCGCCAGAACATAAAATTAAAGGATTGGCGTTATTTTTAGAAAGGTCCTGATATAACTGATAAACGGCATCTACTCGCAAACGATCGCCTAAACTGCCAAAATTATCACTCTCGTTAAAATTAGTGGTGCGCCAAACACCCTTAGTATCTTTTACTAGACCGCCGCCTAAAACTACAATGAAATCTAAATTTTTCATTATTATTTTATTCTTTTGTCATTAGCTAAAGATTTAAATAGTCCCTCATTTCGTTCAAGATGGGCATTAATCAAGACCAATTTAGGATTTTCTTCCAAGAATTTTAAAATGTCATTTAAATTAAAATTTTTATTTTTAGGATAAAGAGCGGTGAAAATCTTTTTAATCAGAATGAAATCTTCTGGGTTATCCAGAGTAAGGCGAAGCCGGGAAAAATCCTTTTTATTACCTACATTTCTTTTTCTAAATTTCTCCGGGTGGTTACGGATGTATTGAGTCATATGCTCCCGCTCCGAAAGTAGCTCTGCCTTCTGCCAAGTTTCTTCTAAAGCTTTAAAAGAAAAAATTTCAATATCCATTCCATCCGGATAAGTTGCCGGGTCAGTATTGCTTATATAATCACAGTTCTTTTCATTCTTTAAATAAAATCTAACTGCTTTATCAATAATCGCCGGGTCAACCAAAGGACAATCGCTGGAAATTCTAACAATGGTATCAATATCAAATTTTTTGGCGGTTTGGTAATAACGATCCAACAAATCATTTTCCGAACCGCGATACCAATTCAATCCTAATTTTTTTGCCAAATCGGCAATTTCTTTATCTTCCGGCCGAACAGTGGTGGCAATAACGATTTTATCTATTGTCTTAGCTCTTTTCACCCGTTCGGCCATATGCTCCAGCATGGCTTTGCCAAGCACTTTCTTTAAAATTTTCCTCGGCAAACGAGTGGAACCAGTCCGGGCTTGAATAATTACGGCAACCATAAATTTAAGAAGTTAATCTCTTAAATCCCGAGTGGGCGACCGGCCCGTTCAATAACGCCATCACCTTCTTTTCCGCAATCGCTTTCTTCAAAAATCTGAAAACCTCGTCAACAGCCGCCAAATATTTTTTAACTTGATTTTCTTTATGCGCGTAAGAAACATAAACGCTCGGACCGGCTAAAAATCCCCTTTTTAACATTTCTTGAGTAAACAAGGTCCGGATCGCCTGGCTTTCATCTCCATAATCAAAAGAAAAAGTAATTAAAGCTTCCGGGCCTAAAACTTTTATTTTAAGGCGGTGTTTTTGAGCGAGTTTTTCCCAGCCATTGCCAATAAGGCCGCCAATTTTTTTAAGATGCTTCGACAAATTAACTTTTTTCATTTTTTTAATTGTTGCCAAAGCCGCTGCCGGGCCAATCCGTTCTGTCCAATACGTGCTGGAAATAAAAGTTTTCTGCGTCGCCTGCATTACTTTTTCCTTTCCGATAATGGCGGCCATCGGATAGCCGTTGCTCATGGCTTTGGCAAAAACCGCCAAATCCGGATTAACGCCGTATAAAAGATGCGCGCCACCAAGATTTAATCTCCAGCCGATGCTTATCTCGTCAAAAATCAAAACCGCGCCGATCCGATTGGCAATTTTCCTCACTTTCAATAAAAAATTATCTTTGGGTTTTTCGTGGCGAAGCGTTTCCACAACGATAACGCCAATATCTTTATATTCCTTTGCTAATTCTTCCAGCGCGTGGACATCATTATACGAAAAAGTTAAGGTGGTGCCCTGAAGACCTCGGGGCACGCCAGCCGGGTCCAAACCCGGGAGCAAATGTCCATCTAAACTCTTTTTATTCCCCAAATTAGCCGCTAAATACCAGTCCGACCAGCCATGATAACCGCAAACTGCCACTTTATCTTTTTCACTGTAAGCGCGTGCGATTCTAACCGCGATTGCCATTGATTCCCCGCCAGTCCGCGCAAAACGAACCATTTTTGCCCACGGATGGAGTTTGACTAAAAGTTCAGCTAATTCCACTTCTTCCGGACAATTAAGCGTGGATATAGAACCGTTGTCTATCGTTAACTTTACTGCTCGATTGACGTCTGGATCGGCATACCCCAAAGTACAACTCCCAACACTCATAATAGAAAAATCCAGGTATTTATTGCCGTCTAAATCCCAAACTTCAATTCCCCGCGCTTTCTTATAATAAGAAGGCCATTGCTCCGGCAAAAACATTTCTGAGCGTTTAGATAAAAGCTGGTTGCCTCCGGGAATGATTTTTTTGGCTCGTTTCCATAAAGCCCTGCCTCTTTTAGCCATAAAATTACAGCTGTCGTCTTTGAATTAAAGTTTTTAAAGTATCCCGACCTTCTGGCAGCCCATAAAATGGCTTGGCTCTTCGCTTAACGCAATTCAAAAAATATTTTATTTCCTCAATGAACATTTTATTGAAATCCTTATCGCCGCGGTATAATTCTTTTTTTATTTTCCTGTCTTCAAAAACTAATCGGTCGCTTCTTAAATCCAATGTCAATAAACCATTTTCAGTTACCACTTCAATCCGATGAGTTGTTCTTTTACTTATATAATCCGAAGAGATGCTGCCGATAACGCCATTTTTATGTTCCAGCATTAACAAAGCCATTTCCTCGCTTTGGAAACCAAGTGGGTGTTTTTTACTCACAAACGATACGATTTTTTGAATATTGCCAAAAAGAGTGGAAAGATAATAAATTGGATGGCTTGTATGGTCTAAAATCACGCCTCCGCCTGTTTGATTTTTAGCTATATAAGATTTGTGGATATTTTTTCTATATAGCGGCATATAGAATCCGTTTGCCGATCGGTATAACAACGGTTTGCCATAAATCCTTTTTCTTACAACCTTTTGAAGGTTTTGGAGTCCTTTATAAAAAAGGAAGTTACAGGCAACCATTGCTATTCGGTTATTATCTTTGGCTTTTTTAATTAAAGAATTAGTGCCGGCCAGTGTTGTAGAAAGCGGTTTTTCAATAAAAATATCCGCGTCATAATCCAAGGCAAGGTTAGCGAGCGGCACATGCAAATGAGTTGGGGCGCAAATAAAAACTACCTTCGGTTTTTCCTTTTGGAAAACGGTTTTTACATTTTCATATAAATTAAAATTGCCTATTTTGCGAACGGCCGCTAATTTCTTTTTATCCGGATCAGAAACTGCCAGATTGTTATAGCCAAGAGAAACTAAATTCTTTAAATGCCGCATTCCGATAGAACCGGCGCCAATCACTAATATCGGCGTCAATTTTTTAATCATAATACCTCTAAAACTTTTTTAATTACGAATTGCTGGTCTTTTAACTTTAGACCTGAAAAAATCGGCAATGAAATTACCGATTCATAAAAACACCCGGCATTAGGATAATCACTCCGTTTATAGCCAAGTTGTTCATAATAGGGGTGATAAGGCACCGGAATGTAATGCACCTGAACGCCGATTCCTTTCTCCCTTAATTTTTTAAAAATTTCCGCTCTTTTACCATAAAGCGCGCCTTTTAAACGAATCGGATAAAGATGCCAAGCCGAAGAACAACCCTTAGTTTCTTTAGGCAACTCCAAAACATCGGCGTATCGAGAAAAAGCTTTTTGATACCGCAAGGCAATCGCTTTTCTGGCCTTTATAAATCGAGCAAGTTTTTTAAGCTGGGAAATACCTAACGCCGCTTGAATATCCGTAAGCCGATAATTAAAACCAAGTTCCTGCATCTCATAATACCAATCGCCCTCGGATTTTCTCTTTAAGAGATTTATATCCTTCGTAATGCCATGAGTGCGAAATAACTTTAATTTTTCAAAATAACCGAGGTTATCAGTTAAAACTGCGCCGCCTTCGCCAGTAGTAATAGATTTTACCGGATGGAAGCTAAAAATGGTTAAATCGCTAACCGAACCGATTTTTCTTCCTTTGTAGCTGGCACCCAAGGCGTGACAAGCATCCTCTATTAAAACCAAATTATGTTTTTTAGCTATTTTTTTAAAAGCATTCAAATCTGCCGGATTGCCCGCGTAATCAACTACCAAAATTAGTTTGGTCTTTTTAGTTATTTTCTTTTCAGCTTCATCAGGGTCTAAATTACCATCATCGCCGATATCGGCAAACACCGGTTTAGCGCCTAAATATAACCCGGCATTGGCAGTGGCCACGAAAGTAAACGGGGTAGTAATAAATTCATCTCCGCTTTTCAGGCCGGCGGCAAAATAAGCGGAATGCAAAGCCGCAGTGCCGCTGGAAAAAACAACGGCGTATTTAGCGCCGCAATATTTTGCCAAAGCATTTTCAAATTCTTGAATCTTCGGACCCTGTGTCAGCCAATCGGATTTTAAAACTCCGGCAACTGCCCTAACATCATCATCATCAATAAATTGATGCCCATAAGGAATCATACGAAATTTAAAAAGTCTTCTTGATTCAACGGCCGCACTTCATTGCTGGAATAATTAAAATTTGGCGGCAAATAAGGCGATTCTTTCAAATGCTCGCCTTGCCACCACTCATGGCTTGGCTCAACAATATAATACTCTCCGGCATCTCTCGTCCTTCTCGCTTCATCACTGGTCAATAAATCTTCGTGAATTTTTTCTCCGGGGCGGATGCCGATTAATTTAATCCGGCATTCCGGCGCCAAGGATTTAATTAAATCCACAACTTTCATCGCCGGCAATTTAGGGACAAAAATCTCTCCGCCCCGCATAGTAGCTAAAGCATACAAAACTAAATCAATGGCTTTGTCCAGCGTAATCCAAAATCTAGTCATTTGAGCGTCAGTCAAGGTAACTTCGCCGCTCTTTTTTTGTTCATTAATAGTTTCTACGATACTGCCTCGGCTGCCCATCACGTTCCCATAACGAACAACGCTAAAACACGGAGGCAACTGGCTGGCGCGCCGATAAGCATTGGCAGCCACCAAAAGTTTTTCCGCGCAAAGCTTGGTGGCGCCATAAAGATTTATCGGATTAGCCGCTTTATCGGTAGAAACCAGCAAAACTTTTTCTACCCCAGTGTCCAAGGCGGCATCAATAACATTTTGAGTTCCGCCAATATTGGTTTTAACGGCTTCTAAAGGATTATATTCTAAAGCTGGAACCTGCTTCAAAGCGGCGGCATGGACCACAATATCCACTCCGGCAAAAGCCCTAGTTAATCTGGAGAGGTCGCGGACATCACCCAATAAAAATCTCAAGCGGCCTTCCGGATCCGGCAATTGCCTCTGCATTTGATGCTGTTTAAATTCGTCTCGGCTGAAAATGATTATCTTCTTGCAATCGGCCGAAGACAGCAAAGCCTTAACAAAATGCTGGCCAAAAGAACCGGTCCCGCCGGTTACCAGCACTGATTTACCATTTAAAAATTTGGTGTTCATCGTTGTTATAAATAAAACTTAAATTCTGGGTTTAGAGTAACAAGCTAGCAATAGCATTGGCGATGGCTGCGCCATTCTCTTTCGGAGTAAGCGCGGAAATTCCCTTTCCAGCTTCCTCGAGATAGCCGTGGAAAGTGACTTGTTCAAGCGCTCCCAGAAAATTTATAATGCCCTGTTTCTCCAAAATCAATCCGCCGCTAATTTCCTCTAAGGCTTTCCGGCAAGACCGGACATCAAAGACCCTAAATATTCCTTTACAATACTGATACCATGGATAACCAAACGCCAGTACCGGCTTTAACTTGAATACCGCTTCCCAACCCGGGGTTCCGGTAACCGTGGCAACGGCCTGGCATTTTTTAATTAACGTAAAGGAATTAGTGCTGACTGGAATCAGCTTTACATTTTTTATGGAAGCCAACATTTGATAATATCCTGGAAACCGGCAATTAAAATAGGTCGGACCGCGAACCAGCCACTGGACTGGATGCTCTTTCACATAAAGCTGCCAACCCACAGGCAAAGAAGCAGCCAGCATTTCCACCATAAGAATTTGGTCAGTAAAAATTCCGCCTTGGGGACTGGTGGCTCTTTCCGGCTGATAATGAAGCGGCAAATAAACAAACTTGGAACCCATTCTCAAGATAGGTTCTGGCCGCGTTGCAAGCGATTTTTTCGATTCCGCAAGGCGCGACGAGGAAATTGTATCTTTAGATACTTTTCCGAGGAGCAACGAAGCGGAGCGGAAAAATCGACGCAACCCAAAGGGATACAGCCAATTTCGGGCGATCACGGCGTCGCTCCTCCTCGGAGTATCCAGAGGATACACCTTCGTCGTCGCTTCTGGTGCCGCCCAAAATTGGCTAGTATCGCGGCCGAAGCTATTTTGAGAATGGGTTCCTTCAGAAAAATCCGGCTCAGATTGGACTTGTTGATATTCTTTAATCGGATTTTTACCGAGCCGTTTTTTCAGAAAAAAATACGACTTCTTGAAAATAGATAAATCCTTGGCGCTTTTATAGAAAATTCGGCTCTTAAGTTTTAAAAAATTTAATCCGGAAAATCTTTTCCAAGTATCATTGACATAAAAAGGAATCGGGTCTTTTTCTTTATCAATCTGCCAGCGATAAAAATCTTTCAAATCCTGGCTAAGAAGTTCAAAATCAAAATCCTGATTCTGGTATTTTAAAAAAGAGGCTGACCCCTTCTCTAAATCCTCCATAATAAGTACTCTGTCATTTACCCAAATTGCCTCCAACATGATAGTTTTAATGCCAAATAATTTTGCCAGCGAATAAATAACAAAATCATAATTGTTATGCGGGGTGGCTAAAAAAACCATAGCCTCCGGACGATATTTTTTAATCACGCCATTCCAATAGCCGACATAATTAAAATAAAGATTCTTCCGCTCGCTAATGCTCATCCGCTCAAAATGCTTATTCATCATTGTCATAACTGTAGATTCTGCCTCTAAAAGTTTCCCCAATAACTCTTCCCCCGGCGGATCAAATTTTTCATTGCTTAAAGCCGGCGCCGGAATTCCTTCCTCGGCAGCCAAATGCTCCTGAAAAATTGTTCCCGGGAAATCCGCTCTATCAATTTCTTTATCAAGGTTAGAGCAAGTGCAATAAACGATTTCGTGGCCGGCTTGCTTCAAATTCTTCATTGCAGCAACTACCCCCAAATCCTTGCCCGACCATCCTAAAAAGAATAGCTTCATGGTTTTAATTCCGATAACAAAAAATCAGTCATAATTTTCATACTTTCCGATCGTGATAAATTAGAACCTTCACCAGCTGCCAGGGCCGCATAGCCTAAAATAGCGGCCTTTCCAAAGCTTTTTAAATAATTAATAATCCACTGGGGATTCGGCTTATATCCGTTAATAATGAGACGAATAGCTTCCCGGCAGGTATCAGCATCCCGCACTCGGAAAATCCCAGGGCAATCAATATACCAAGGATAACCAAAAATAATCGCCGGCTTAGACCAGAGCATCGCTTCCCAGCCGGAAGCGCCGGTAATCGTAGCTACTGCTTGAGATTCTTTATTCAATTTGTAAGAATCCGTTTCCAACGGAACTATTTTAACATTTTTAATCTCAGAAATTTTTTGGTAATAGCCGCGATATTTATAGCTGGAAAATTCCAAACCAATGCGGGGCCATTGAATCGGATGTTCTTTCACATAAATTAGCCAGTCATCCGGCAAGGCGGCAGCTAATGTCTCCAGCATTAAAATCTGGTCCGCGAAAACTCCTCCTTGCGGGCTATTAGAGCATTCCGGCTGAACCTGTAAAGGCGCATAAATAAATTTTTTAGAAAAATTCGGCAGTGACTGAAAACGCTCGTATTCCTTTTTTAAATTATCTCGAATCAAATAAGAGGCCTGGAGTAAAAATTTTTTAATCCAAAACCGATAATCTCCATTGCGCCACATCCGCCACAGGTAACCAAAAGCTTTTTTAAGAATGGTTCCGTCTTTAATGCTGGCTTTCACTTTTGAAAAAAGCAGCCGGTTCAACAAAGAATGTTTCCTTTTTAAAAAGCGGAGGTTTCCCGGCTTTTCATTAAAATCCTTGTCTGTGGTTTTTAAATAATATTTCCGAATATCCTCGGCTAAATCGTTGACGCTGAAATTTTTTCCGCGATTAGACTCCAATTCTCTTTGAAGCCGATCACTGCCTTGCCAAATATCTTTTAATGGCAATAATCGGCCGGGAATCCTGGTATCAACAAAAGTAAGGACTTTAATTCCTAACAGCTTAGCCAAAGAATAAAGGACAAAATCATAAGAATTGTGGGGAATATAGCCGAAGATTACGGCTTCTGGCTGGTATTTCTTTAAAACGCCAAACCAATATTGAACCAGATGATAATAAAGATGCTTGCACTGGTTAACTCCGTCTTTGGGAACCAAGGCATCAAGCATAGTTAAAGTCAGGGATTCGGTTTCATAAAGTTTTTCGATTAAATCCGTTCCCGGCGGCAAAAAATCGGAAACATCAATGCCCGGCACCGGTTTAGCTTTCATGGCATCCCGATACGAATGGAAAATCGTCCCCGGCAACTTATCCATTTCGCTATCATCATAGCCAAGCCAATAAACCACCTCGTGGTGTTTTTTCAACTCTGATAGTAAATTAACGAATTCCAAACTTTTATCGCCCCAAATAACAAATAATTTCATCCCGTTAGAGACAGGTCGTCTTTAGACGACCGTCAATTAACCGACTATGCGGCACTCGACTTCTTATATGTATAAATGAATAATTCATATGAATGTTATCTTGGTTGTCTCTAACGGGACTTATCGTTTTAAATTATATAATTTATAAAAATGGGAATTGGGATCTTTGAGTAATTCCCTGGGAACCCCTACTTCAACTATTTTACCGCCTTCCAAAACCAATAACTTATCAAAATCTAAAACGGTGGATAAGCGGTGGGCAATGGCAATAATCGTTACTTCACCTCTTAATTTTTCTAAAGATTTTTGAATCAATGCTTCGGATTCATTGTCCAAGGCGCTGGTTGCCTCATCTAAAATTAGAATTTTCGGTTTGCGCGCCAAGATTCTCGCTAAAACAACCCTTTGCCGCTGGCCAACTGAAAGCTGGATTCCCCTTTCGCCAACCATAGTTTCAAATTTCTCTGGTAAACTATTTATAAATTCATAAATATTAGCCGTTTTCGCTGCGGCTACAACCTCCTCAAAAGCGATAGAATCACCATAAAATTTAATATTATTAAGAATAGTATCGTTAATCAAAAAAATATCTTGAGATACGTATCCGACATTAATGCGCCAATCCTGCAAACTAATTTCTGAAATATCCAATTCATCCAAAACAATTTTTCCTTGTACTGGCCGAAGAAGGCGCAGCAACAAATCCACAATAGTGGTTTTTCCGGCGCCCGAAGATCCAATCAATCCTACTATTTCTCCTTTTTTAACGGGAAAACTTATGTCGGAAAGTACGGCCTCACTGCCATCTTTATCATAAGAAAAGGCCACGTCCCGAAACTCTAAAAAATTTCTAAAACCAAATTTCTTCCCCCCGACATTTTCTTCTTGATGCCGCAAAACCTCATCTCGAAATCCTAAAACGCTTAATAGCGAAGGCAGGCCGGCATTCCAGCTATAAATTTCCGATTGCACAGATTGAATATTCGAAAAAACTTTAGTAATAGCGTAGATACTTACGGCAAAGGAAGCGAAATTAAGCAGGGTATTTTTATAAAAAAAGACAAAAACCCCGATAATGAAAAAAATCCCTATTGGCTGAAGAAGAATCTGGTTCAAGCTAGCCATCCAACCAACCTTAATTTGCAGATTCTTAAGATCGTCAAAATATTTGAGGCAATTTTTAAATACCTGCTCCTCGATAGACATAGATTTAACGGATTTTGCGCCAATAATATTTTCATTCAAATAATGGGCTAAGTTTTTCTTTTTTTTAACAATTTGGTGCGAGACCATCCTGGTTTTATAAAATAAAGGCCGGAAACAAATTATCACCAAGAAGCCAAATATTAACGCTAAAAAAACAACCGCTGATGAAATATTAATCACTAACAAACTGTAAATAAGCAAATTAATTACTATCAAAAACCCGGCGCCGATGTGGATTAAAAACGTAGAGCTGTCATAGACGTTCTGAACCAAAACCTGATCTATGTGGCCAATTTTTTGCTTAGACAAATAAGGCCAATGAGTCTGAAGGAATAATTGCAGAAGTTCACTCCTGGTTTTCTTTTGATAATCAGCCGATATCCTTAAAGTAATAAATTGGCTGATAAACAAAAAAAGGGCTTTCACGACAAATAAAGCAGCGATTAAAATAAGCAGATATTTAACCGTGGGATTTATATGAAAAAAAAGAAAAATGTTTTTAATAGTTTTAGAAATAATATCGCTAGCTTCCGGCTGATTTTTATCCGCCAAAGAAAACAACGGGATAACGGCATTAATGCCAATTCCTTCCAAAACGCCGCTCATGGAAGTTAAAACCGCCATCGCGGCAATCTGCCATTTATACCGGCCAAAAGCGATGTTTAATAAACTTAAAGTTTGAAAAATTTTATTATTTCTCAAAATCATAAATAAAATTATAAAGCCTGGCTGATAACTTCAGCAACGGACTCAAAATCTAATTTATGGTGTTTAAGAACTTCCGCATTATGGCCGCAAGCCGGAATTTGAGTAAGCCCGAGAGAAAGAATTTTAGTTTTGATTCCGGCACCAGCAAAAGCGCTTCTAATCTGAACGCCTTGCCCCAAGGCAACATAATGATCATCAATCGTCACTGCCATTTTATAAGGAACAACAATTTCTGAAAGCCAATTTTCATCTATTTTATTTAACCAAGGCAAATTAACCACGCTAGCGGAAATTCCCTGTTCTTGGAGAAGTTTACTGGCTTTTACCGCCTCGCCGGTCATTACTGGACCATAAGCAAAAATAACTACGTCCTCTCCCGCTGGCGTAAGATAAACTCCCTTGCCTACTTCAAGTTTATAGCCGGCTGGCAATTCAAATGGGCAATCGCAAGCAATATTCACCAATCGGATATAAGTTGAATCTGGATTTTTCTCTACTGCCCACCTAAGCGCCATCCTGGTTTCTTTTTCATTACAAGGTTGGATAAGAGCCAGTCTGGGTATAGAACCCAAAACGGAAATTCCCCGAAGCGACTGATGAGAATGTCCTGGCATTCCAGGAAGAAGCCCGGCCAGCGATCCGGTATAAATTATTTTTGTGCGCTCAATTGCGTTATTATAAAAGTTTTCATTAGCGCGCGTAGTCAAAAAACACTCAAAAGAATGCACAACCGGCAAAACGCCTTTAAGCGCCAGTCCACCGGCAAAAGAAACCATATCTTGTTCGGCAATGCCACATTCAAAATATCTATCTGGAAATTCTTTTTTAAATGGAATAAGTCCGGTATCTAAAATTAAATCGGCATCTATGGCAACCAAATTTTTCTTTTCTTTGGCGATTTTTATCAATTCATCACCATAAGCTGGAATCAGCCGCTGCCACTTGGGACCAATAGAAGATACCGGCAGATCGCGCGACTCAAACTGAAGCGGCTCAAGACCGGCTTTTTTTAAATTTTCAGTCACTCGATTATTAATTTCTTCCAATGCCGCAGCGTATTGCTCATAGCTTGGCGCTCCGCTATGGAATTTATAAAAACCGTCTTCGCCTAACCTATTCATAAACGAGACACCAGCGCCTTTCAAAGTGTCAGCAATAAGAACCTGAGGCCGATCTTTTACGGCCTTGAAACTCGCCAGGGCGTTAGCAAGCTCTTTAAAATCGTGGCCATTGCAACGAGCTGTTTCCCAACCAAAAGATCTGAATTTAGTTTCCAAATCGCCTAAATCACTTGTGTCCTTTAAATAAAGATCTGATTGGAACTTATTGCTGTCTACAATAACGGTGATCTCGGAAAAATTTTGATTAGCAGCCGGCTGCAGCGATTCCCAAATCTGCCCTTCTTGCAATTCGCCATCCCCGGTCAAAACATAAATCTGGCCAGCTTTCCCCTGCAGCCGCTTTGCCTGCGCCATTCCCCTCGCTTTGGAAATTCCCATACCCAAAGAACCAGTATTAGTTGCTATATAAGGAGTTTGAATATCCGGGTGGCCGGGAAGCCCACCAAGACGACGCAACTTATGGATCATCTCCAGCGGCAATTTCCCTAAACCAATAAGCAAAGCGTAAAGCGCCGGCACGTCATGGCCCTTGGAAGAAAATAAAATATCGCCGGAATCAACATCTTTCTCGTTGGGATTTTTCATTTCTTCTGTCCAAAGCCAAGTAACTAAATCCAGGCAACTGAAAGTTGACCCGGGATGCCCGGAGCCGGAATAACGAATCATATAAAGAGCGTTAATGCGAAAAATATCCGCTAAAATTTTAGCGCGCAAAAACTGGTCCGATACTGATTTTTGAATTTTAGCGATATCTTCCGGCAAAACATAAAAAAGCCGTTGGCCGGATTTTTTTGCTCCGATAATATTAGCGGCCTCTCCCATAAGTAATACAACCTCCCCGCTGATGGCAAAGTTTAGTCCTCGCTAACTTGTTTCCAATCCGAATAGAAATCCAACGCTTTTACTCCCGGTTCCCGCCAGCCATTTCCGGAAAGCCCAACGCCGCCAAAAGGGACGTGCGGTTCACTCCCATAGGTCGGACCGTTTATTCTCACCACTCCGGAATAATAACGATTCACGAACGCTTCTGCTTTTTGGGAATCTTGGGTATGAATCGCGCCGCTTAATTTAAAATCTGAATCATTTGCCAAAGCAATCGCTTCTTCCAAATCCTTAACGCGATATAAGGCCACGGCCGGACCGAAAATTTCCTGGCGGGAGAATTCATCTTTGGAATCAACTTTTTCCAAGACTGTCGGCGCAATAAAATAACCTTTTTCATAAATACGTTTTCCGCCGGCAAGTAAAGTTGCGCCGCGCGAAACTGCGCCATTAATCTTTTTTAAAATTTCCTCCATCCGCCTTTCATTAATAATCGCGCCGTAATCATCACCATCATTAATTCCAACTTTTAAGGCACTGACCTTCTCAAGAAAAAGTTTTCTGAATCGATCGTAAATCGAATCAAAAACAATTAGCCGGCTGGCGGCAGCGCAACGCTGGCCAGCGTCCACAAAAGCCGAAGATACCGCGCAGGAAACGGCTTTTTCCAAGTCCGCGTCATCGCAAACCACTAATGGATTTTTCCCGCCGGCTTCAATGGAAACTTTTGCGAGTCGTTCGGCAGTCGCTTTTAAAATTTTCTGGCCGGCCAATAAAGAGCCGGTAAAACTGACGAATTTTACTCTCGGGTCTTCAATTAAAGGAACTCCAACCTCCGCGCCTAAACCCTGCACTGCATTAAATACCCCGACTGGCAATCCGGCTTGTTTTAAAATTTTACCGAACCAAACCGGAACATAAGGAGCATCCTCGTGAGCTTTCATCACCACGGCATTTCCGCATAAAAGAGCCGGAAAGGTTTTCCAGGCAACTCCTGCCATCGGATTATTAAACGGAGTTATCAATGCGCCGATGCCAATGCTTTGCCGGACTAATTTTAATTTCCGATTAGGATTGGCACTTTCAAATTGCTCTCCGGAAAATTGATTCAATTGGCCGCATAAAAATAAACCGCATTTGGCGGCCGCTTCCGCTTCCCCGATAGCGTGTTTTTTCGGCTTTCCGCTTTCTAAAGCGATAATTTCCGCAATCTCTTCTTTTCTTTCTTGAATTAAATTAGCAGCTTTTTTTAAAATTTCCGCCCGTTTTTCAACCGGAGTCTCTGCCCAAAGCGAAAAAGCAATTTCAGCGGCTTGAATTGCTCCCGCTGCTTCCTGCTTCGTTCCCCTCGCTACTTCAGCTAAAACTTCACCGGTTGCCGGATTGAACTTTTCAAACCATTTTCCCAATTGAGATCCCCGCTCCCCCCCACCCATCCAATGAAAAATTTTCTTCGGATAATCCATAAATTTTGCCTTTAAAGTAATCTTAATAATATTTATAACTGCCCAATGCCCGTTAAAGTCAAAATATTGCAATTTATAATTTATTATGATAAAATATTTTAAGTGAACTTTGAAAATAGGAGAATAAAATGAATGAATACAAGCTGCTCATACCGATCGTCGGCGGTGATACTTCTGTCCATCCGGCCCATCTTATAAAAGGCATTTCCAATGATGATTTGAGTGGGGCACGAATAGTTTTCATTAATATGCCCCTTAGAGAATCGGCTCCTCCGGTTGTTACTCCGGAAGGACCCCTTCTGCTCGCAACCAATCTGATTCAAAACTATGGCGTTTCTGCAACTATTGTTGATCTTAATGGATACCGCATTAAAGACGAACTGGCTAAAAAAAGAAATCTTCCTAATGGCAGGCACCTTACTTATGAAGAAGCCCGTGAACTTATTGAGACTCATATACGGGTCCATGGCACTCCGGATCTCGTGGGATTCTCCGGAAAAATTACCACCCTTCGTTGGCAGGAAAACGTTGCGAAAATAATCCGAAAAATTCTGCCGGAAGTTTTCTTGGTCTCTGGAAACGGACTGGCCACTGAATTAAAGACAGGATTGTTTAATTACATTCCCGAACTGGATGCGGTAGCAAGATCAGAGGGCGATGATGTAATAATAAAAATCGTGCATGACGCAATGCTAATTAAAAAAATGGGGATTTCCTCCGCCGCTGCTTCAGGAAAATTAAAACCCTATTATCTTGGCGAAATCCAGGGAAGGCATCGCTTCCTCTACGAAGGAAACCGGCCGCTAAACCTGGACGCCATACCCTTTGCCGATCTTGAGCTAATAAAAAAAGATGTCCTGGGAAACGAAATCTTAGAAAATTATCTTGCCAGTCCGATTTGGGGAACGGCCGCCAACAACAGCTCGGCCACTCCTTTTACCATGAATAGAAGCACTTCCTTTGTTTCTTCCAGAGGCTGCCCGTATGCCTGCGCTTTTTGCTATCGCGGCCAACAAGGGGAAAGAAATTACGGAGTTCGGTCTGCGGCAAATATCGCCGAGCAAATGAAACAACATATTGAAAAATACAATGTTGATTTTATCGGGATGCCAGATGACAATTTCGCGGTTGATTACCAGCGCTGTAAAGACTTAGTTCCGCTTCTTAAACCGCTAAAAATCAGATGGGGAACTCTTACCAGATTAGACAATGCCGCTGGCCTTAGAGTAAAAGATGGAACCTATATATTCGAAGATCCAAAAAGAATTGATTTGATGGCGGAAGCGGGATGCGTTTATATCGGCGTTGGGGCCGAAAGCGCCAGCCCGAGAGTTCTTACCGCCATGGAAAAAGGCGGGTTCATACTGCAAAATGGATTGGTGGAAACTAAAGTTGACGGCAAAACCTACCAATTTCCAAGAACTATGATTGAGGGCATCCGGAACTGCAATCTTGCCGGCATTCATATCAATTGCACTTGGATCATGGCTTACCCGATGGAAACCTTGGAAGATTTAAAAATAAGCGTTGCCTTTATAAAATGGCAAGAAGATTTTTACAGAAGCATCGGGAAGCCTCCCGAATCGGTAAACAAAAGGATGTTTACCGCCACTTGGTATCCCGGAACCACCATGCAATATCAGCCAAAAGTGGAAAGACTGCTAAACGAAGTTTTCGGCTTAACTTTTAACAAAAGAACCAGGGAACCGATTTGCGATGAAAATTTCCATCAATACGTCTTAGAATTGGATGATGCCACGAAAATCCTGCATGACCCGAAAACCGGACAGCCGCTTAATTTCGGAGAAATGCCAATGGACGTATTCTTGAAAGCAAGAGAATGCGTGGATACCGGGCAAACTTATAAAATCTTAGAAATGTAAATTATAAAGCGCCCCGATGGCCATCGGGGCGTTTTTCTAATTTAAAGATTCTTGTTCATCAGTTGTTCGGCAATAAAAAAATCTATCTCCTGATCAATGTCCACCGCTCTTTCTTGGGGAATGATATGGTACCGGATGCGGCCACCGACGAGAGAGCCGCGCTTTATCAATTCAGCCCGAGAAGCAATTATATTGGCGCGGAAATATGCCTTTTCATAGCTTTGCCGCGCTACCGGCGTCACCTCAACTGCTTTTCCAGTGGCATAACCGACAAGATATTTACCACCCCTCCCATCAGCCACCAACTTTAAAGCTTTAGCCGGGTGCTGACGCGCTTCGGCAATCACTACTGCGGATTCTGCTTCCGGATCTTTTAAAAGTTCTTCAATGCATAAATCAATATCTTCAGCAGTCTGAAAAGGAACCGTTGGCAGCATCCGCAGAATTATATCCGGGCGGTACCCCTCATTTTGCTCCAACCATTCCACGGCCTGCCGCACATAATCAAAATCAACAGAATGGTCAGCTGCCAATTCTGCCGGACGAAGAAATGGAGCTTCTGCCCCATATTGTTTGGCAACCGCCGCATATTTGGAAGAATCGGTAGACACTATAAGGCGGTCAAGATACTTAGATTTTTTCGCCGCTTCAATAATCCAAGCCATTAACGGCTTGCCGGCCAAAGGCCGAATATTCTTATCCGGCACGCCTTTTGAGCCGGATCGCGCTCCAATTATGCCTAAAATTTTTAATTTCATTTTATTGGGCAGTCCAACCGCCATCCACCGTTACCAAAGAGCCAGTCATATAAGAAGAGGCATTAGAGGCAAGCAACAAAATTACCCCGTTAATTTCATCGGCTCTGCCTAAACGCCCCAAAGGAACTAAAGCAGAATATTTTTTAACAAATTCCTTATCTTCTCGGCCGTTATTAGAAATTCCGCCCGGAACTAAGCAATTAACCCGAACTCCTTTTTTCCCCCAATAAGCCGCCAGATACTTCGTCAAAGCGACAATTGACCCCTTAGAAGCGCTGTAAGAAACTGGCTTCACGAATCCTTTCGGATAAATATCCGGATATGGCCCGACTACTCCATAAACTGAAGAAACATTAATAATGGAAGCGCCTTTTTTCATCGCGGCGCCGAAAACCTTGCAACAAAGTAAGGTGCCGGTTAGATTAACCTCCATTTCCCGATTCCAAGCATCCAAGTCTAAATTTTCAATTTTATTTTTAGATTGTGAAAGAATCCCTTTTTCTACTTTAGCAAGCAAAGCCGCATTATTAATCAAAACGTCAATTTTTCCAAATTTATTTAAAATTTCTTTTTTAATCTTTATTAAAACCCGCTGATTGGTGATGTCCGCTTGATAATAAAAACACTTAACCAATTCGTTTTTTGAAAGATTGGCGTTTAAAACTTGCTTGGCTTCCCCATTTTCCTTTATATCCAAAATAATGACTTTCGCATTTTTACTAATTAAAGCCCGAGTGTAATTCCTACCCAATAATCCCAAACCGCCGGTTAAAATAACCACTTTCCCAAATAAATCAAAAGGGTCTTTAGGCATAATTTTCTTTTACGCCTCCCATACGAGGTGATCCTTGGTTAAAACGGTATCTGCCAAAATATCGGTTTTCACCATTTTCCCAATTACTTCCGGAAGCATTCGCGGTTTTAATCCATAGCCAGGGCTCTTGCAAGTCAGCATCTCCGCCGTTACCATTGTCCCGGCCGGAATAGCCATTCTCGTTACTAAACTTTTTGAATGCTTATTTCTGGTAGCCATTTCTTCCTCAAACAGATACTTACCCGGCTTTCCCAAAGCCATTTCAATCCTCCTTGCTTTGTCTACCATTTTTTTAAACTCTTCCGGGTCAATGCTTACCAGAGCATGATCCGGTCCCGGCAATTTCTTGTCTAAAGTAATGTGCCGCTCTACGCATTTAGCCCCCAGCGCCACCGCGGCCAGAGTCGGACTATAATCTTTTTCGTGTCCGGAATAGCCAACCGGCAAAGGGGCATAACGCTCTTTAAGGAATGGAATAGTAGCTAAATTAAGACTTTTGTCTACGGTAGGATAAACTGAAACACAATGAAGAATCATTAATTGATTATTGTATTGCAAAATCGTTTCTACGGCCTCATCCAATTCTTCTAAAGAAGTCATTCCGGTTGATAAAATAATCGGCTTGCCTCTCTGGGCGACATAATCTAAAAGCGGCAGGTTGGTGGCGTCAAAGGAAGCGATTTTATAAAGATCCACTCCTACTTCCTCCAAAAAATCAGCGCTTTTTTTATCAAAGGGAGTAGCGAAGAAAATTGTGCCGAGTTCGGCAGAAAACTTTTTTAGGTTTACAAAGTCCTCAAAACTAAGCTCTAAAGCTTTCCGATATTCCCCGTAAGTTTTACCGAATATCTGGTCTTTGGTTTGCGGCCTATCTTGCAATTCTTTGGCAAAAACCTCGTCAATAAACCGTTTTTGGAATTTTACCGCGTCCGCTCCGGATTTCACCGCCTCCTCAATGGTTTTTTTCGCCAAATAATAATTTCCGTTGTGGTTATTGCCGATCTCGGCAATAAAAAACGCCGGTTCTCCTGCGCCGATATATTTATTGCCAACCTTAATGCGGTTAGGCAAATTTTTAAAACGCGGTGATAACATACAATTTTAAAAAAAATTAACTGAAGCCGCCGTCCCAAGTATACTCCATTTTCTTATCCGGGGGCCGCTGTCCGAAAATCCGAACATAAAGCCGCCAATGAATCCGATTGTATAATGCTTTTAACTTGACTTTCCAATAAAATGTTTTGGAGCAATATTTTCTCATAACCCGATCTGAATCTGCCGCCGATTCCTTAGCGAACTTCTTTATATGGCTATGTTCTAAAATAGGATGATAAAATAATTTAAGCCGGCAAAATTTTACCGTTGCTTTCCCGCTGCTAATTAGTTGGGTAACAAATTCCAAATCGCCCAATAAACCAACTGCATAAAGACGGCCTATTCTTGCCAATGCATCGCGGCGAATCAAAAAACCAGCTCCACAAGCGCCGTAATTAAAAGAATCTTTTAAATCGCTTCCGTAATTGACGCCTGGCGGAACATAAAACATCCTTAATCTATTATTTTTAAACTTTTCTCCTCCGCATACCAATAAGTCAATTTCCGGATGCTCATCCATAATTTTAACCGCCTGTTCCATAGGCTCTGGATAAGTGGTATCGTCGTCAGCCATCGGATGAAGGTATTTCCCGTTTGAAACCAGTATTCCCCGATTCAGGGCATGCCCCAAACTAAAATCCGGCTCCGAAATAAACACTTCTACCAAATCTTGATACTTTGCTACCACGGCTGCCGTATTATCAGTAGAACCACCGTCAACAACAATCACTTCATCCTCTGATTTTTTTAATTCCCGCATCCGCTTCAAGGCTTCATCTAAAAGGGGTGCGTGGTTCCTGGTATAAAAAATATAGGAAACTCGTTTGGAAAATAACGGCGTTTTCATCGCCTTATTAAAACTTTGGCGCTATTTTATTTGTCTCGTAATTTTTAAAAACTATTTAACCAGTACAATATAGATATTGTTGGCGGGAAAAATCCTGGATAAAAATGTTGATTCGTAAAGCTTTTGCATTCTGCTGCTGCGATTCACTATTCTTTCCACCGTGGGATTTAAAAAAAATTCTGGCGAGCCGTACTCAAAATCAATCTTCACTTCGCGGCAATGCTCAAACGCAAAATCAAAGTAGTACGGCCGCTTACGATACCGCTTGGTGCCGCTGACAAAAAAATCAAAAGTTTCAATAGAAAACCTTTTTTTATGGGTAGGGTCAATAAAATTAGTTTTTGAGGTGAAATGGGGCACCCGAATCATGGCTGAGCCACCATTTTTTAAAATCCGATGGATATCTCTTAATACCGGGATATACTCCACGTGCTCCAGAATATCTTCGCAAAGCACTTCCTCAAATTCTCCATTTTTAAATGGCAACGGCAGTTTTTCAATGTCATGCACCACATCAATGCCAGACCCGGGAGCGATATCCAAATTAATCCATCCAGCTTTTATTTTTGTTCCGCAGCCAAGGTTTAACTTTTTAGATTCCATAATTATCTATAATTATAATCTTTTTACACAGAAATAAATGGTTTATCGCTTGATTTCTTGCCAATATATTTGCCATTTATTTTTTCGCCATATTGTGGCGGTTTCCAAAGCTCCTGAATATTTTTTATCACAAAATGGTTAGCTACTAAATCATCTCTTATAAAAAATGCGTTTACTCCTTTGTTGTCACAACCGATTAAGGTATAACCTTTAGATTTACCTAAATTTACCAACGCCAATAAGCTTGCTCCAAAATAGTTTGTTCCATCCCAAATCGCATTCGGGTCATATTTAACCGTTTTACTTTCGGAAAGAGGCAGGCTGGCATTATACTCTATAACTACCAAACGAGGCGAGTATCCTTTAATTGCTTTCCAAACCCAGTAAGTATTGTAATCTATATCTATAGATAATAAATCAAATTCTTTTGGAACATTATATTTCCTAAATAAAGAATTGACGTTCTCTGTGGTTATAAATTCCCTTTTAATCTCGCTATAAGCAAGGGGATAAACCTCTGTGTCCATGTGTAAATAATGCCAATGCCCCTTTTTTATAAGATAACGAGTATTATTTTCCTTCGCATCACCAACCCCAAATTCAACACAAAACTTGTTAAGGGTTCCAATTTTTGTAAAAATCATTTTAATAATCCCGTCCTCGCCATTTTGAGAATAAATCTTCCGTTCGAAAAAATTTATAGAGTTTATTTTCCTGCGAAATACAATAATAAAGATTAAAAAAGCAAATTTTAATAAAAAAATGAAGTCGTTAATAGATTTATTAAAATATTCGTAATATTTTTTCGCTACCTCTTTATATTTAGAAGGGAGATTACGATAAATCTTTCTAATTAACATATTCAAAAATCATTTAGTTATATATTATACTATTATATATAGAATTAAAATTATGGCAAAAAATAACTCTCAAAAAAATATTGGCCGCCTGACAAGCGAACTTGCCAAAACCAATATTGAACTTTGGCACGAGGAAGACAGGGCCCGTTCCGCCGATGACCGCGCCGTAGCTCGCGCTAAACGAAAAATTGATTTATTAAATCAGCGGAGAAACGACCTTATTGAAAAAATAGACCAATCTGTTATTGAATTAATATCCTCAAAAAAATAAAATAAGTAAATAAATTATGGCGGAAACTATTGGCAGCCTTATAGACAAACTTTCCATTATTAGGCTTAAAATTTACCACATGCAAAAACAGATTGCCCGCCAAGACACATCAAAAAAACATAAATGGGCTTGCAAACAAAAGGTAAAAATTATGAAAATTCAGATGGCGGATTTGGAAAAAGAACTTTCTGAATTAACACGAGCAGTAATTTCCGGCCATAAAAAACTGAAGGTTTATTATCAATTTAAAATGTATAATGACCACGGTTATAGAATAAAAAAATAGAAAATTTTTAAATTACACTTCTCAAAAATCAATCCCTCTAATCAAATCCAGCAATTCAACTTGCGATAATTTAGGAGCATAATTAGACAAATAATGCTTGCTATTTCTTTTTAATTTTGAAGCACCTGGATAATTCTTTTCATACTAAATGTAACTAAAAATATAAAAGGTTGGTTGCGAAATTTTTATATAATATTCCGAGATCGGAAAAATTCTCTAAATGCTGAAATTATATATTGAATATCCGATATCCTCAATTCTGGATGGCATCCGATATAAAATCCGTTTTGTCTTACAAATTGTGCGGCTGGATATTGAGATTCAATGTTGCCAAATATTTTTTGGTATACCGGTTGGTTTAATAACGGAAAAAGGTACCGAGTCTCAATATTATAACTTTCTAACCAATGCACCAATTCCCCAACTTTAACCCTCTTATCAATAACTACAATCGGGAACATCATAAAGGCGTGTTCCGCTCCTTTCGGTATATAAGGAAACTGAATAAAATGTTTAAAGTCCGCCAATCCTTTTGAAAATAAGGTGGCGTTTCTTTGCCGCAATCGAAGATCCTTTTTCCATCTCGCCAATGCCGCAAGCCCCAAAGCGCCTTCGAACTCGGTAAGGCGATAACTGTACCCGACATCTACGAATGAGAAACGGCGGCTGATTATTTCTTTCAGCTCCTTCCCCCTTTTCCCTTTATCATCATCAATGGAAATGTAAATGGAATCTCGACCATGGTTTACTAAACTCCTCAATTTTATAGCAATTTCTTTATCATCGGTCAATGCTAATCCTCCTACGCCAGTAGTAAGCAAATGAGCAACATAAGTAGAAAAACAGACAATATCGCTTGCAGTGCCCACTATTTTGTTATCACGCTTTACATACATCGTCTCGCAAGAATCTTCAATAAGTCTTAATTTATATTTTTTAGCGATAATAGTTATTTTTTTCATATCCGCCGGCAATCCAAAAAGATTTACTGGCATTATCGCCCGAGTTTTATTGGTAATCTTAGCCTCTATTTTTCCGGGATCCATATTATAAGTTTTGGGATCAATATCTACAAAAACCGGCTTCAAATTATTCAAAAGCACCACATTAGAGGTTGCAATAAACGTCAGAGCCGGAACCAAAATTTCATCTCCATCCTTCCAACCATCAAGAGATTTCAACGCGTGAACTGCTACCTGCAAAGCGCTTGTCCCGCTATTTGTGGAAATAGCAAAACGCCGGTTATGAATTTCGGCAAATTTTCTCTCAAAAGCCTGCAGAAATGGCCCATAGCTAAGCCGTCCCGATTCTAACACCTGATGCACGTATTTTTTGGCCAGCGGAGTAATAATCGCCGATCCCACTCCCAATTGTTTTTTTATTTTTTTCATTTTATCAAACTTATTGCCAATCTTGATACGAATCCGCTTCTCTTACCAAATCTACCAGCTTCGAAAAAGATAATCTCGGAGCGCAATTGGATAAGTAATGTTTAGCTCGGAGTTTCAATTTTGAAGCGCCTGGATAATTCTTCTCATACTCCAACCCCACCACTTTTTGATGCGGCGTCAGAATATACATATTTTCGGTTTCCATAGCCATCTTTAATTCATGTTCGGCCAATAAACTTTCGTGATCTTTTTCACCTTCTCTTTTGCCGATAAATTGAATCTTCACTTCCGATGGGTCCTTGCCGGCTAAAGGAGCATAGTGCTTAATAGCGGCTTTTGCCAAATCTCCCATTTTTACCGCTGGCATTTTTAAAACAAAAATTTCCTGCCCCTGATTTATATTCGCGGTATTTAAAACTAAATTAACTGCCTGCGGGATAGTCATCACAAATCTAGTCATGTTCGGGTCAGTAACCGTTACCGCGCCTTTCCCCAAAATTTGTTTTTTCATCAGCGGCAAAATGCTTCCGCGGCTACCAAGCACGTTGCCAAAACGGACGCAGGAAAATTGGGTTTTCTTATGGCCTTTGTAATAATAGGAAGCAAGGATTAATTTTTCTCCCATCAATTTAGAAACGCCCAGGATGCCAATCGGATTTACCGCTTTATCAGTGGAAATATTAATCACTTTTTCCACTCCTAAATTTCTGGCTAAATCAATCACGTTTTGAACTCCAAGAACATTAGTTTTTATCACTTCAAAAGGATTATATTCCGCCATTGGAACATGCTTCAAAGCGGCGGCATGAAAAACTATGTCCGCTCCCTCCATTGCCATCTGGAGACGATCCTTGTCCCGGACATCGCCGATAATAAACCGGAGGTTTTTTTGATTCACTTCCGGGCTAAAACCGAATTCCTGCATCATTTTATAATGACGATCTTCGTGACGGGCAAAAACCCGCACTACTTTAGGCTGCTGTTTTAAAAGCTGTCGGACAATTTCTGAACCAATAGACCCAGTGCCGCCGGTTACTAAAATTGTTTTGTTTTTAAATTGATCCTTCATCGATTTTTAAGTATGGTGGTTAAATTTTCATAAATATATTTTATATCCAATTCTTTTAAACCGATATAAAATGGCAAAGCCAGTGCCCTATTACTAACATTTTCAGAAATCGGGAAGTCACCCGTTTTATAACCAAACTTCTGTCTATAAAAACTAAAAAGGTGGATAGACGGGAAATAGGGCTTAGCAGTAATGCCTTGAACAGCCAATTTTTTTATTATTGAATCGCGATTTATTCGGGTATTATTTATTAGCGCCGCATACAAAAACCAAGTGTGCTTATTGCCCTTTGCCGTTTTGGGAATTTGAATAAGTTCCGGATATTTTGATAAAAATTTATTATACCAACCAGCGATTTTTTGGCGTTCCTTAATTAAAAAATCAATCTTTTCCAATTGCGCCAATCCGACCGCCGCGCTCATTTCGTCTAAACGATAATTGTAACCAAGGCGTTCATGGTCCAGCCATTGCCTATTTTCCGAACGGCCCTGATTCCGAAGACTGCGAAATAATTTGTCCAATTTTTCATTATCCGTCACAATCATCCCGCCTTCGCCGGCAGTCATCTGCTTATTCGGATAAAAAGCAAAAACTCCCGACTCTCCAAAAGTTCCAACCCTTTTACCTTTATGAGTGGCGCCAATGCTCTCACAGGCATCTTCAATAACTTTTAATTTATATTTTTTAGCCAGCTTAATAATCAAATCCATATCGGTTGCTTGGCCAAAAATATGAACAACTAAAATTGCTTTAGTTTTTTTAGTAATTTTTTCTTCAATTTTCGCCGGGTCCATATTATAGGTAACCGGATTAATATCAACAAAAACCGGCTTGGCGCCAACATAAAGTATCGCGTTAGCTGACGCTACAAAAGAAAACGGTGAAGTAATAACTTCGTCTCCCGGTTTAATCCCGGCAACAATCATAGTTAAATGCAATCCGGCCGTGCCGCTGGAAACCGCGCAGGCATATTTAACGCCGGCAAATTTAGCAAATTTCTTTTCAAAAGCTTCTACTTTCGGGCCAATGCTTAAAATACCCGAACGCAAAACCTCTAAAACATATTGTTCCTCTTTTTTGGCAATATAAGGTTTGGCAATCGGATATTTTTTCTTTTCCATAGATTCATCCGTCATCTATTCTTTAGCTTTTCGCGATTTCAGTTTTTCCAGATATTTTTTAAGCGGCATCACCACTTTTGCCGGAACTCCCGCGGCAACCACATTCGGCGGCAAATCTCTATTTACAAAACTTTGAGCGCCAACAATGGTATTTTCTCCAACAGTAACTCCCGGCATTACAATGCTATGCGAACCAATTCGGCAATTTCTTTTTAAAAATACCGGCCCCTCTTTTTCGTCAATAGTAGAAGCGGAGTAAAGAGTACAATGTGAACCGATTTGCACTTCATCTTCAATTGTTACCCCGTGATGGGCAAAAATGGCGGTAAAAGCGCCGATATCGGTTTTCTGACCAAGCTTAAAATTTTCCGGCCGATAAACCACCCAATTATATTCAGTTAATTTCCCGTGTTCTATTTTTGGCGGCTGCCAATTTTGAAAACGATCAGTCATTGAAATATATAACTAAAATTTAATCTAATAAGTAATTTGCTTAACTAAAAGCTTGGAATCAATCTTTAAATTTTCTAAAATTTTAGCCACCCGCGAACCGGTCTTGCCATCTCCATAGGGGTTGCTGACTCTAAGCAATTTTTGCCGATATTTTTTATCAAAAAGAGATTTTTTAATCGCCGCAGAAATTTCTTTACGAGAATATCCGACATTAATTAAATTTTCCCCATGTTGGCGGCCAAGCTGGCGGGTTCCCACGTTCACTACCGGCGTTTTAAAAGACGCGGATTCAATCATTCCGGCGCTGGAATTGCCAACCCAAACTGCCGCCTCTCTTTCCAGAGCAAGAAACATTTTATAAGGAATGCTGGGAAAAATTCTAAAAAGCGGATTTCCTTTTTCTTTTTCTAAAACTTTAATAATTTTTAAACCTCCGGCATCCGCATGGGGATAGACTGCCACGGCCGGCAAATTAAATTCCTTAACAGCAGCCAGGGTTTCTTCCATTTGCTTTCCGGCTTCTTGATATTCATCGCTAACCGGATGCTGGGTCACTAATATAAATTTTTGACCCTTGCCAAGTTTCAAATAATCCAATACTTCTTTTCGGGAAGGCAATTTTTCATTTAGAATCGTATCCAGGGCCGGCGCGCCGACTGCGTGAATCCGCCAAGTTTCTTCTCCCATTTTTTTAATCCGCTCGGCCGATTCTTTAGTTGCCGGAAAATGCAAATGAGAAAGTTTGGTAATGGCATGCCGCGCCACTTCATCAACCGTAAAAGTTTTTTCCCCGCCATGAACTTGCGCTGTCGGGATTCCTAAATAAAGGCAGGCAGTGGCAGCGCAAAGCATTTCCACCCGATCCCCAAGCGTAAGCACTAAATCCGGCTTATCTTTTTCCAGAACGGAAACTAATTTGGTAAGAAATTCGCCGGTAAATTTCGCTATTCCCAAACGGTCATCGCTTTCAAATACTGCCGGCAAACGCTTAGTTTGAGGAAATTCCTTTTCCACCTCCTTTGCGGTTTCGCCGAATTTCGGCATCAAATGGATGCCGGTTACATAAAGCAATAATTCCAATTTATCGCTTTTATCAATCGCTTTTAAAATTGAAGTCATCAATCCATAATCCGCCCGCGTGCCGGAAACATAAGCGATTTTTTTCTTTTTCATATTCTAAAACATTTCTTCCGTAATTAAACTGTCTTTTTTAAGCTTTGCTTTAGACCGCTTGCCCAAAACTTCTTTCCATCGCTTTGGCAATATTCCTGTTCCCGGACGCTTCACCGTCAAATTCTTAACTGTAAATTTCTCTCCTTTTCTAATCGCTCTGGCAGAAACCAAACTTTTCCTTGCCACTTTCACATACTGCTTCTCGCAATCAAGCAATCGTTTTTTTGGTGAACCTAAAATTACCATCGCCTTCTCCACCTGGCGAACCATTTCTTTAAGATCCAGCGGCTCCATGGAAGCTACTTGATCCGGACCAGGAAGGGTCCGATCCAAAGTAAAATGCTTTTCCAGCATGCAAGCGCCAAGCGCAGTAGCCATCACTACTGCCTGAGGTCCGATCGTATGGTCCGAATAACCGACTAACGCTCCCAGTTCTTTCATTAAAGTCTGCATTGCCCTAAGATTCACATTTTCCGGAGCCAGCGGATAATCAGTCGTGCATTGAAAAACCAGAATCTGGCTATTGCCGGCTTTTTTAATCGCCTGCACCGCCTCTTTTATTTCTTCCAAATTACTCATGCCGGTGCTGATGAGCATCGGCTTTTTAAATTTCGCGGCGTATCCCAAAAGCGGCAAATTCGTTAAATCACCGGAACCAAACTTAAACGCCGGCACTTTCATCTTTTGCAAAAAATCCACCGACTCAAAACCGCCATGTGGAGTAGAAAGAAAAACTATTCCCCGTTCTTTCGCGCGCTGAATTAAAGCCGGGTAATATTTTTCTTTTAATTCCAGTTTTCGGAGCATGGCAAGTTGGCTTCCGGTAGTTACCACCTGCTCGGCCCGGAACGTCTGGAATTTCACCGCGTCTGCGCCGGCAAAAGCCGCGGCATCAACTAATTTTAACGCCAAATCCAAACTGCCGTTATGATTCACTCCAGCTTCCGCAATAATAAAAGGTTTCCGGCCATAATTCACTTTTTTGCCCTGAATAACAATGTCTTTCATAATATTTTAAGTAACGAAAAACCCGCTTAATTCTCGCAAACCATCAAGAAGAATCCGAGAGTCATTTAAAGCATTATGATTCCTAAGAGTTGCTTTTTTCCCGAATGCCTCAATAATATTACCGCTTTGATACCGATCAACCGGAACACCGTTATTTTTAAACAAATCTTTTATATCATAAAATTTAGACCTATTAAATGGAAACGGAATGCCGGAAAATCCACAATTTTCTTCAATATTTTCTTCATCTCCCCCGTAAGAATATATAGGATAGGAACCGCACCAGGAAAAAAATTTTAAAGTTGCCTCTTTAAAATAAATGCCATTTTCATCAATATCCTTTTGCCTAATTCCAGTCAAATTAATAAAATATTCGGAAAGTATCGGGTTTTTAACCGGTTTAACGAATAAATTGATATTATCAATTTCGGAAAGTTGTTTTGTATCAACTAATATCGCGCCGATCTGGACAATTTCCCGGTATTCATTAGGCCGGCTCCAATGATGCTTTAAACTGCCCGGCCAAGCCGTGTATTCAGTATCAAAAATTATAATTTTTTCCGGAAGATCAAGCATAATTAAGAAATAACCTTAAAAAGTGTCTGGAGATTTAATAAATT
>Ga0209541_10003087_pt1 | contig 30950 bp, 24 predicted proteins | sample RifCSPlowO2_01_FD_184027 | JGI IMG/M metagenome (GOLD analysis project Ga0209541, IMG submission 184027) | Groundwater microbial communities from Rifle, Colorado - Rifle CSP2_plank lowO2_0.1 (SPAdes) (version 2) | ecosystem: Environmental > Aquatic > Deep subsurface > Groundwater | place... | reverse complement strand
AGCCTTTTTGAAGCTGGCTTTTGACGTACTCTATCAGGCTCTTTTTTACCATTCGGAATTTTTTTATAATTTAATATATTTAAAGATTGTTGTTTGGTTTGTTGTATCTCCACAATTTCACATCTTATATCCCTTTTTTATACTTAATTTAGACTAAATTTAGTCTTATTAATGTATTTATTTTAAGTATATATTCTATTTTAATCCTTTATTTATACTTAATTTAGTATAAATTTCTTAATTTTTTAATAGTAATCTTTAAATACTAATACTAAAATTAGGCTATATAATGTATATCTCTAGATTAAAATGAGTATTCAAATTAGAATTACTGTATCTAAGGAAATAAATGATTTGCTAGAAAGAGTCTCTAAAAGGCTTGGCAAGAAAAAATCAATGCTAGCCAGGGAACTCATGGAGCAAAAAATGTACGACTTGGATTTAATACAAAAGGAGCTGAAAGAATTGGACAAGGAAAATTGAAACATCAAAATTCCACTTATCTATTATAAGTGGTTTATGTGTAGCTAAAACATTACATGGAATTTGGATATCGCAAAAATCAAAGATTTTTGGGATCTTGAAAATGCTTTGCATTTTCCCGATGCTCAAAAATTACCCACCAATAAGTGGAATTTTGTAGTGTCCAAAACCACCTGAATGTGACAGTGTATAAACATGCCACCCATCTTTGATGGGTGGTTTTTGACAATCAAGGATTCAATAAAAAACTCATTAACAATGAAATCAATAATCAAAAAAACTCAATACAAATTATCAAAAAAATAAAAAATTACTAATAAAAAATGAAAATGCAAAAAAAGGCTCAAGTAACAATCTTTACCATAGTTGGCTTGCTTGTCATATTAGGCGGCATCATCTTTTTTTACTTAACGCAAAAAGCTTCGCAGCCGCTGGAACCAGAAATAAAAATTGTCCAGGAGCAAGTGCCGGTTGAATTTGACCCGATAAGGAAATTTGCAAATGACTGCGCCTATTCTGTAGCAGTCGAAGGCCTTAAAATAATCGGCGAGCAGGGCGGCTACATCAGCTTTACAGACAGGACTTTAAACAGGGAATCTTTTGCTATAACAAACAACCCAACAGAAAGCGATGTCGTTTCATTCACCAGAAATTCTGATTTGAAAATTCCATACTGGTGGTACTTAAAGTCGGCAAATGACTGCAAGGGTGAATGTGTCTTTACTTCTAAAAGACCAGACTTAAGGCAGACAGACAACTCCATAGAGAAGCAGCTCGAGAGATACATTGATTTGAAGTTTAATGAATGCACAAAAAATTTTGAAGATTTTAAAGGGCAGGCTTTCAAAATAACAGAGCAAGACAAGATAAAAACTGATGTAATAATCACGCCAAATGACGTAGTTATTTTGGTGGATTACCAATTAAGCGTGGAAAAAGAAGAGGTAAAGACAAAAATAAGCCAGTTTCTTGCAAGGGTCCCAATAAATCTTGATAAAATTTATGATTTGGCAACAAAAATAACCAATTTGGAAATCAAGCACAGGTATCTTGAAAAACATATCCTGAATTTGCTGGTTGCTTTTTCCGGAAAAGACAGGAACAAGCTGCCTCCGATGTCTGACATGTCATTTGAGTTTGGCTCGACAATGAGCTGGCAGAAAAGTGAAATCAAGAACAAAATTACAGGGCTTCTCAGCGCTTACATACCCTTGTTTCAAGTCGATGGAACATATAACTATGAAAGAAATTTTTTTGATTCTGAATTGAGACAACGGCTTTATGATTCAACAATAATCCCTGTTGCAAACAGCTCATTCAGTAACTTGGCTGCTTACTTCACTTACCTTGATTTCTGGCCTGCGTATTTTGACTTGAATTGCAATGGCGAAAGATGCATTCCAAGCTCTGCAAACAGCTTAATATCATTTTTTGGAATACAGACTTACAGGTTTACTTACGATTTGTCATTTCCTGTTTTGGTTGAGGTAAAAGACCCGTTTGCATTAAATGACAGGGGATATACCTTTAACTTTTTCTTGGAAGGCAACATAAGAAACAACAAGCTGATGCCTGCGAATTTCACTCCGCTTCAAACAGGCGCTTTGTCGGAAAGGTCGCAACTTTGCGATGTCAGGACAAGCGGCGACATAAAAGTGAAAGTGTCAGAATCAGGCACATCAAAGCCAGTCAATGATGCAAATGTTTTGTACACGCTAATTGGTGAAAGCTGTTATATAGGTTTAACAGCAGCAGATGGAACATTAACAGAAAAATTCCCTGTTGGCATAGGCGGTTATGTAAACATTGTCAAAGACCGCTATATTGGAAAATTTGCTGAATTTGATCCAAAGCCGGACGCTAGCGACACTGTCAACATTGATGTCCAGCCAATATACACCAAGAAATTGATTGTAAAAAAGAAAAATGTTGCCAAAACTGCTCAAGGATGGCAATTTGTTGACACGCCTTTGGAGCTAAGCGACAAAGAGTCAGCTTCTGTAGCTTTGAACAGAATCAAGGAAGAGAACGAGATTGACTTTCCGTCAATTGCAAATTATGAAGGAACTCAAAAAGAGCCAAGCGAGATAGAGCTTGCACCAGGCACTTATGCTGCCGACATTACATTAGTGCTTAATGAGAAAATCGTAATTCCAGAAAAAGAAAAATGCAGTGGAGCAATAATTAAGGAATGCTATAAAGTTCCAAAAATTGAATTTGACAAAAATTTTCCAGAAGGCGGCTTGAAGACTAATATTACAATAACTCCAAATGACTTAAGCAAGGGAACAATTGTGCTTTACGTTGTCAGCATAGACCTTGCAAGCGTTCCAGAGCAAGAAAGGGTAGTTGAAGACCTGGACCAAATGGGCAAGATAGAGGAATACTCAAACACATACAAATCAGCTTTACAACCAATATTCCAGTAAAACTAAAATGAACCTGATAAAAATATCAATAATGATGAAAAGCAAAATTTTGGAATTTTATGAGATTAAAAAGTATAGAAAACAGGCAGCGGAGCAACTAACTGTAAGACGATATACAATGGATAATCAAATAATAACAATCGATGAAAAAAAATAAAATGAGCAAAGAAAATTATCTTCATTCAATTGCATTGCTCTTGATATTTTTAATACTTACAATCCCATTTTATACAACAAGCGTTTACGCAACAATAAGCAGTGTATCTGTCAAGGGCAGCGCTGGCGTAGAGGGATATGCAAAATCTACAGATTTTCTGAACTTCAAAATTTTGGCATTTATACTCAATAACACAATAACAAATAACCAGGTTTTTTTAGGTTCAGGCATTGTGTTCGATACATGCGCTCCTTCAATTAATAACGGTTCTGAATGCAAATTAAGGTTTCCAAGCAATAATGGCACAGAGCAGTTTGAAAGCAAGGCAATACCTTTCACAATTAAGCTGTTCAATGATAATGGAGCACAAGACGATTCCAAAGTAAGCACCGTTGTTATAGACGTTAAGGCTCCTGAATTAAAGATAAGCATGCCGCAGCAGAAATTCACTTCAAAGCAGGATGTTGTTTTGAACTATGAAGCTACAGATTTTGCATGCGAAGATTCCTCATGCATCAACAAATGTGTTGGATTGAAAAGCATAGATTTCAATTCTTCAAGCGGGTTTAAGCAGACAATTGCTTTTAACACATCAAATGCATCAGGGTGCACTTCAAGCTCCAGCATAACAATCGAATCAAAAAAATTCAATGAGGGGCAAAATACGATTTTTGCAAAAGCAACTGATAAATTTAACCAGATATCGCAGGAACAGTCAGTAACATTCGACATAGACACAAAAGGCCCTGTTATTTTGACAAATTCCTTTGCAATTATCAGAAAAGGATTTAGCTTAAGCACTTACGCTTCAAATCCTGTCCCAGTTGATGTTTTTGTAAACATATCAGCTGATGACTTGGATGCAAATTCCGTTGCTGCAGATTTCTCTGTCCTGAATCCAACCCAAAAGAATGTTGAAGCAGAATGTACTCTTGCTCATGATGATTTATACGCATGCAAATGGTCTATTGACCTGAATCCAGGAACAAGCTCAAGCATTATTACTGGCTCTGCAGTGTCCAATCTGACTAATGCCTCAGCAAAGCCGAAAACTATCATCATTAATGCCACAGACACTTCAGGAAATGTTGAAAGTGTTTCAATAAGCAAATCTTTGATTCTTGACGATAAAGGACCTGTCGTGCTTTCATTGTCAACACCCTTTGAAATTGATGGGAAGTCATTTGCAAAGGGGACTGGCAACACAATAACAGCTATTTTTGACGATGCAAGCGGCTTAAGTGCAGATGACGCATTTTTGCATGCTGGTAGTGTATTAGCGGCAACAAAATGCAGCAAAACAGCTCCCTGGACATGCGAATGGCAGAATGTGAATTTTGGCTCTGTTAAAAAAGCAAAAATATCAATAGAATCCGATACTAAGGATATACTTGGAAATGCTGTTAGCGAAAGCAAAACAATTGATGTTAACGTAGACAGCCAAGCGCCTGTTTTGACTAGCATGAATATAACCGCGGTAGGGGGCTTAAGCGAAGCGCCACTTCCAGATATCTTTAAGATTGGCGACAAGATTTTTGTTTTTGCAAATGTTGTTGAAGAAAACCAGCTTTTTGCAGTAGCAGACTTTTCCAAGTTCGTAGCAGATGCTTCAAACGTAGCAGGCTCATGCTCAAAAAACCAGTCAACAGCTCAATCAAGCCAATATTTATGCACGTGGATTACAGATGGAATAAACCTGCAGGCTACTGCTGCAATAACATTTAATTTTAGTGATGTTGTTGGAAATTCTTTGGTTGTTTCAAAACCATTGAAAACATTAGGATTGGAAACCTCAGCTGCGCCAGACTTCTGGAAGAATACAGTAACTTGCTCGCCAAAAACCATTGATAGATCGCTAGGTCCTCTTATAAACCAAAGATTATTTTGCGAGGTTAAATTAGAGCCTAAAGCAGATGCCCCATCTACTGTGCTAATCCAGCCTGCTGTTTGCACTGATGACTCGTCAATTCTGCAAAGTGTTGAAACCATACACAATGAGCCGGGAAGCACTACACCATTTTTGATAAGCACCCTTAAGAAAAGTGACTTCAAGCTTAACAATGCAACACTAGCATGCTCATTCATCATCAAATCAAGAATCGGGGACTTAATAACCCAAAATCCTGAGATTGAAACAGCAAACATAAATGTTGCATTCTACAATTTGCCTCTTGGAGAATTAAGCGACGAACTCAAAAGAAAGATAATAGATGCAAAAGAAGACGCAGAGGGCATTTGGGACATAATTGGAATTCTGAACCAGATTGTGTTTTATGCGAAGAAGATTTGTCAAATAATAATGATTTTGTATAATGTTGTTGTTATATTGTATGCGGCTTACCTTATTTTATCAACCGGGACTCTTACTTGCACTCTTTCAGGCGGCGACTTCTTTGGAATATGTGAGGGAATAGCAAAAATTGCAAAAGGAACTTGCCAGGGAAAAGAAAATACTGACGAATCAACAAGCAAGATAAAACAATACTCTGACAAATTCTGTAAATATGTAAATTGTCAATCGACTCCACTTTGGGGCGACTGGGTAAAAGGCTGGATAAATACTAATTTTCCAGGTGGAGGATATGTTGAATACACAAAATACATGGATCCTGAGCACAATTTACTAGTAGCTACTTTGTTTGCATGCTTGCCAGGCATAATCTATGGGCTCGATAAATACAGGCAGATTAAATGCCTTTATGCTGATTGCCTTTTCAATGCAGTTGGAAAAGAGGGGTTGCCAGTTACTGCTTGCGAAGATGAAAAGGCTTATGCAACTTGCAAGTATATCACAGGCGAGATATTTGCCTTAATTCCATGGACTGCTATGTTTGACCATTTCATGAATCTTATAAAAAATGCTTTGTCAAACCCATTTGCAATTATAGGAGTAGTTGCTGCACTTAATTGCAGACCTCTATGTGATACTGCAAGGGTGGGGCCAGCACCTTTTACAGCATGCACTGCAGTAAGGCTATTTGTATTAGTAGGTGATGCTGCACAAAATGTCCAAAACATAATCGACGAAGGCTTCACGATAAGAACAGATTATTGCTCAAGATTGGATAATATAAAATTTGATGGCGACACTTCGACAAACTCAACACAAACTTAAACAGGAAAATGAACAATAAAAATTTTAATAAAAGCAAAAAAGGAGAAAGCTTCCAACTTGCAGTTTTTATTGTATTTTTAAGTATTGCAGTATCAATGTTTGCTTTTATCAGCGAAGAAAATAAAATAACTGGTTTTGCAGCTTTTGAAAATAATCAAGAAATTAATATTCAAGATAACCTCATAGAATTCAAAAATATAAAATCACTTTCAACGCTTGCTGCCGGTAATTATTATATTGATGGTAACGGGATTGTTTATTGGATTGACGACGAGTCAATTCCAGCAATAGCTAAAGTTGATTTTGTTGACGAAAATCAAAAAAATCAGCATATTTACATTGACAATGAAGGTAGAATTGGTTATGTTTTAAATATAATTTCAATAAATGAAAACCAATAATAAAATGAACAATAAAAAATTATTAAAAAATAAAATTGGAAAAGGCTTGGTAAGTTTGATTACAATTATAGTGTTATTATCCTCTATTTTAGCCACAACTTTTATTTATGAAAATAATATAACTGCAAATGTCATAAAAGAACTTCCAATAACAGAATCAATAACTCAATCAATATATATTCAAATAAAAGAAGTTAACGATATAAAAGAATTAAGCCAATTAAATGAAGGTTGGTATGAAATCAATAATGGGTACGTTTATTACCTTGATACATTTAATTCTTATGTTCCGCTTTATATTAAGGTAAAAAATCCGGAGGAGCACAATGGCATATTAGGTGTTGAAAAAGATGGCACTATCATATTTTACAAAGATTTTAACCTGTTGCCTGAAAAAGAAGTTGTTGAAGAAAAAGAAGCAATAAATGAAAATCAGATAACTGGCAAAGTAATTACACCAAATCCTTCAATACCTACAACTGCAACTCATAGATATGCAGATGGAACATATTATTACTGCGAAGAAGGTAAGGCTTATTGTCATCCTGTTGATGAAAATGGAAAAATAAACTCTAATATTGATACAGACTGGGCTGGAATGAGTCCAGTAAATAGAGAACCACAATTTAACGAAGAATTAACAAAAAAATATCAAAAAACATTGGAAGAAGAGATTAGGCCATTTGGAGGCAATCCTGCTCAATGGGGTTATACAGATGATTTGGAAAAAGCAGTTTGTATTAGTCAACAAGGATGTTATCTGAGTTTTGGACTAGAAGGCTATAAAAAATTTGAATATGGTGAAGGATTCCCACTTTCAGGAATGACAGGCAAATCATTTGAGGAGAAAGAAAAAATTTTAAATGAAAGAAATAAAAAATTAGAATTCCAGCAAAAATCAAGGGCTTTCTTCGCAGAAGCCGAGCGCATCCTCACAGAATTCCAGGGGCTTGGATACTATTCAACATTGTTCTTCAGCGATGACGAGTTGCTGAAATGGCGCGATAGTGTGGACAGGATATTTGCAACTTTATACCTTGGCACAGAGTACTGGAGCAGCGAAATCTGCGGGCAATATCTTGATGGTCAAAGCGAGGGAATTGCGTATGCAGAAACTCCGCAAGGTTTGGCTCAAGTTGGTGCGCATATCGAAGCAACAAGAACACAGGCAATAAAAACTAACAATGCAACAGTATTCATCTATAAAATAACATTTGCGGTAAGAAATGGCGACTTTGAAAACGACCCAAGGGCGCCTGAAGAGATGAATATAAATGTCCTGATAAAAGGCCAGCAAACTATAAAGCTATTCAAAAAAGACCAGAAAGTAAAAAGAGGTTCTATCTTTGGCAAAACAGGAAGAAATGCTATAGTGCAGGAAAGCGGCACACTCTTTGACAAAGTTTGCATAACATTCGACCAAATACCTTTCAGATGGAAGCTTGACAACAAGGAATTGTGCAACAAGATACAGGAATCAACAGGGATACCAATAACAATAGAAGTTCCGCCTCCATCAGGCACAACAAGGCCAGAAGACGATATTAATGATTTTTAATGAAGCTCTAGAAAGATTTATATACAAAATAACCAAATATCCCGGTATGCAAAAGAAAGTTAGAAATTTTACAGTATTAATAGAGCAGGACGAGGATGGAATATATGTAGCTAAAGTTCCGGATATCCCGGGCTGCTATACTCAAGGCAAAACAATACAGCAGGCTATGGAAAGAATTAAGGAAGCTATCCAAGTTTGTTTAGAGGCTGATAAAGAAGAACATTATCAAATGAAGTTTATTGGTTTGCAACAAATTGAGGTTAATTATGAATGACTAAGCTTGTGCCTATTTCTGGTAGAAAGCTTTGCAAGATTGTTGAAAAACTAGGTTTTGAGAAATTTCATCAAGTTGGAAGTCATGTAAGGTATATGCATCCTGATGGAAGAAAGACTGTTGTGCCTGTTCATGGAGATGAGGAGTTAGGTAAGGGTTTATTGTTAGAGATACTCAAGCAAATAAAACTTAGTCGAGAGGATTATGATAAATTACGTAGAAAAGTTTAGAGAATCATTTTTTATATGTCGAAAATATACCATCAGTCTATGACTGATGGACGTAAGTCAAATATGTTAGCAAATATGGTATATTTTCGAGCATGCTCAAAAACTACTAAGCACGTTTGCAATAAGCAACATGCCATCAATCTTTGATTGGTGGTTTTTGACAAGCGAAGCAATGAATGAAAACCAAAATTTTATATATCTTAAAATTATTAAATCTCCAATAAAAAATGGAAAAAATAAAAAAAATAGCAAGTATAAAAAGAGAGAAAAAATCTAATTTTATGGAATGGAACAACAACATACTTGTTTCTTCAATTAAAAAAATTAATTTGAACATTGTTATTATTGTAATCTTGGATGCGGTATTTTATCTTCTATCCGGTTATCTTGTTGTATTTTGGCTAAGAAGAGTACAGGAAAAAATGGCAGCTTTTAACATGCCTGCAAATATTCTGGCATTGGGTCCCCAAGGAGCCCAGCAGCTGGTAAGTGAAGTAAAGGCATTCTATTTCCTGATTATTTTTTCATTTATAGTGCTTTTGCTTGCAATCATATTTCTGGCAAGCATCTTGAAGGGAATCATATGGGCTAAAACTACTGGCACAAAAATTAATTTTAAGTTAATTTCAAGGTTTTTTGGGTTAAACTTAATATGGATGAGCTTTTGGTTTGCGCTGATTCTTTTGATTTCCTTATTTGTTGTGCCGCCTTCAGCGCCGGCATTTATGGCTGCAACAGTGATTTTAGGATTTTACTTCACAAATACTCTCTACACAATTTTTATGGAAAAGTATAATCTAAAGTCCATAATCAGTACTGTTAAGCTAAATATTACAAAAATTCATCTCTTTTTGCTGCCATACTCAATAATATCCTTGTTGTTCTATGTTTTGATAAAGATAAACAACTTATTTAAATTCAGGTATTCGGATATTTTGTTTGGTTTGATATTGCTAGTTTATGCAGCTGTTTTAAGGTACTATATTTCTACTCTGGTTTCGGCAATAGAGAAATCATAAAATCGAAATCTTTATAAACTCCATATATAATTAATATATAAATCTATTGTTTTTATATTGAATATAATATGAAATATATATAAAAAATTGATATTTCATATATGAAATATACAAAAAAGCTCATCAGGACAGGCGGCGGCCTTGTTGTGAGAATTCCTTCTGACATAGTCAAGCTGCTCAATTTGACGGAAAAGGACTATGTTGAGATAGATTTAACCAAACTCGATGTTAAGTTATTGCAAAAAAAGTCCAAATAAAAACCAAATAACAAAAACAACTAACTAAAAATCCATTAACAAAAAAACTCAATAAAAATTTCATAATTTTTGATTTTAAAAATTTAAAATCAATGGCAGAATAGACTAATGCGTTGTGTAAGGTAAAAATAGCATAACCAAAAAATTGATTTCACATTTAAACATACATTACAAAAACCAAATAATGAAAAATAAAATAACAAATAAATCAAAATGAGCATCAAAAAAAGAGGTGTAGGTAGCATATTATTTCCACATCCAAAGTCACAGGCAACAATATTCATCTTAATATCCTTAGTTATTGTGTTGACGGGGGTAATTTATTTCGCTTATCAAAAACAATTTGTCGAGAAGGAAATTGAAATTGTGCAGCCAGAGGTTGTTCCTGTCAAGCTGTTCATCGAAAATTGCATAAAAAGCGCAACAGAAGATGGATTGCAGACTATTGGATGGAGCGGCGGCTACATAAATGAACCTCTTGGAATAAATAATAATCCAAGAGCTTATCTCACAACATTTCCCCGACAAGGTTTCAAAATGCCTTATTGGTGGTATGACGGCATAGAAGCAGTTCCGCAAGAAGATTTTATCAAGCAGCAATTAAAAGCACATGTTGAATCCCAAATTAAAAATTGCATTGATAATTTCAGCTTTTTTGCCGGCAAATTTGAAATTAATGAGTTAAAAGAATTAATTGCAGATGTTGAGTTTAACGACAATGATGTTACTGTAAAATTAAAGTATCCAATAGAGGTTATCACAAAAGAGGGAAATTTCAAGACGCTCATTGAAAATTTCAACTATATATTGCCGATAAGATTCAAAAAAGTATACGAGCTGGCTAGGCTTGTCATGGAAAGGGAAAATAAGGATTATTTTCTTGAGCAAAGAACCATTGACCTTTATTCTATAAGCACAGAAATCCCGACAACAGATGTCCAAGCATCATGCAATACAAAGACATGGCAATTAAGCAGGATAAGGGACACACTAAAGACGCTTTTGCGAGTTAATTTGCCTTACATCAGAATAAAAGGAACTGACTACAATCCGAACTTATATGTGCCAAATCCAGATGGCAAAAGCACTTACTCAAATTCATATTTCCAGCAGCACTACATATGGGATATAGACAAAGACGCTGATAAAAAATATAAAAATATGAAAGTTGCCTTCAAATACGAAAACTGGCCATTGGAAATTTATGCAAGGCCAAGTGAAAATGGAATTTTAAGGTCAAATGTGCAAAAAGGCACAGAAATGCTTTCATTCTTATGCCTGCAGATATGGCACTTCACTTATGATGTAAGCTATCCAGTTATAGCCACAATTTTTGACCAGGAAACCGACACAAACAAGGCTTACCAATTCAACTTCGCGTTTAAAGTGGATGTAGACCACAACCAACCAAATAGAGTTAACAGAGGGACTTCATTATTTGACTCAATTTCTGATTTATCTTCAGAGGAGTACTGCAATACTGTCCAAAATGAAATAACAGTATACACTCTTGACAACTCAACTGGTGACTCTATTAGAGATGTCAACTTGACTTTTGTGTGCGGCAGATTTTATTGCGGCATCGGAAAAAGTGACTGGCTTGGGTTCGGGGCAGCAGCAGGAATAACAAAAAGGTTTCCGTATTGTGTTAATGGCATAATAAAAGGCGTAAAAGAAGGATATGCTGATGGAAGCTCATTCATGCAAACAGACGCTGATGGCCGCTCTTATGTACTCATGCTGAATCCTGTCAAGGACTTCCGGAATTACAGGGTTGTGAAACATCCGCTTTCAAATCCAAGCATTGCGCAAGAGCTTGAGCCAAATGAAAAAGCATCAATCCAGATAAAAGGAAAGAACACAGGATTTGAAAATTTTGTTGTCCTTCCCAAGCAAGTTGAGCTGCCTCTTAAAATTCCCCTCAATGACGCAGCATACGAAGTTAATGTTTATGTCACAAATGAAGATAACATTGTTGCTGGCTATGTGGGAAGCTGGACGGTAAGCAAAGATGCTTTATCAGATGCAAATGAAATCGTGTTCCATGTTGCAGCGCAAGAATCTGGCTCTGATGATGAAAGGGCATTGTTTGTATCAGAGTTAAGCTCGCACTCAAAAAAAGTCCCAGCTCCGGAATTTAGGTGAAAATAAAATTGATTAAAAACCCAATAACAAAAATAAAAAATTCAATAATAAAATATCAATAAAAAAATCCCAAGAAAAAATAAAACAATTCAAAAATAAATCAAATATTGAAAAAATAAAAAATATACTCAAATAGAAAAATGAATCAAAAATTAAAAGATTTAATAACATTATTCATTGTACAATTAGTTCTAACTCTTCCATTCTACACAGCAAGTGTTTATGGGTTGACAATTTCAAATGTTAGGGTAACAAAAGTGACATCAAATTCCGCGACAATAGAGTGGAACACTGGTAATGTATCAGACGGCAAGGTAAAATACGGCAAAACAGTTGTTCTTGGCTTCACACAAAGGCACGATAATTTTGTGAGCAGTCATTCCTTAACTTTGTCTGCTGGCATGGAAACCGACACATCTTATTTTTTTGCAGTCGAGTCAACTGACGCAACAGGAGCAACTGCAGTTGACAACAACGCTAATAACTTTTACACATTCAAAACAACTGACGTAACTCCCCCTCCTCAAGTTACGGGCTTAAAGGCATCAACAACGCAAAACAATATTTTATTGTCATGGGATAATGTCAATGCAGCTGATTTTGACCATTATGTCATTTACAGGAACAGGGATAAAATAGCTACAACAACAACTAACAGCTTTAATGAACTGATTACAATTAGTGCTGACACATCCTATAAGGTTTCGGCTGTTGATAAAAGTAATAATGAAGGTTCGCAATCAGACACACTAATAGTTTCATCGCAAGCAAGCAATATTGCGCCTCCTGTGATAAGCAATGTCGATGACTTGCCGATTTCAGAGTCGTCTGTAAAAATCATATGGCATACAGACAAGAATTCCACCTCAATTGTTTTTTATGGCATCAATAAAACTGATAAAGTAAAAGAGTCACAGGAGTTCGGCATGAACCATTCAGTAATAATAGATGGGCTTGAAAAAAATCAAAAGTATAATTATATTGTGAAGTCATGCACTTTATCAAATACATGCGCAAATTCTTCCCATAGTATTGATGCAAAAGCAAGGGACACAACACCCCCATCTATCCAACTGACTATTCCAAGGTATGTCAACAGGAAATTTATTGACATAAACGGCTCTACAAAGCCATTTACAAGGGTTAATTTATTTGTAAACGACATGAATATCCCAAAAAGAAGCCTAAGCTTTAATGAAGTTGGGGCTTCTGGAAAATTTTTCTTCAGCCAAGTGCAATTGGAGCAAAACAATGTAATAAAAGTTGCAATGGTTGACAAATTCGGAAATCAAAATGAGAAAAGATTTGATGTCAGTGTTGATACAGAAGAGCCTGTTGTCAAATTGAATCCAATAGGAAACTTGACGTCAAAAACAAATTTCACCATAAGCGGTACGGTAAATGAGCCTGTTACAATAAAGGTTTTTATTGAGGGAAATTTAAATTTATCTGCTTCAAGTTCAGACTCAGAAATTGCTGCAGTGACGGGCTTGAAAGCCACAAAAGTTGGAAAAAATTCAGTTGAATTGCATTGGGACGAATCAAAGGACAAGTCCTTTAGCCATTACGCTGTTTACAGGACTGATATTGGGGCAATTGCAGTTACAAAGCCGTCAAACTTTAATCTATTTATTGATGCATTGGTTGACAGCGGAAAAAGCTACACTTACCAAGTTTCTGCTGTGAATATTTTCAGCAAAGAAAGCGAAAAATCAGAGCCGATAACTGTGACTACACTGCCAAATGGCTCAACTTTGAACATTAACCCTTCGCCAGTTGATATTTTTGAAGTTAAAGATACAAAGAAGCCTGATTTAACAACCAATGCAAGCGGCAACTTCAATATTGGCATTAAATTAAGCAAAGGAGATGGAACTTACAGCATAAAACTGATTTTTGAGGACAAAGCCAGCAATAGCGTTGCATTTGAGAGAATTGTCACTCTTGACACTGTAAAGCCAACAGTAAAGATAATTTCTCCACCTTCAGGAGCGCTTATATTTGAGAATGTTGCAAATGAAGTTGATGTTATTGGCAAAACAAAGCCGAATGCAAGAGTGCATTTATTTGTTGAAAGAACTCCTTTTGGAGCTTTTAACCAGTCTTTCCAAATTAGCGGATTGCCTAATGAGATACAAAATCTACCGGAATCACAGCTTGAATCAAAGTGCAAACTAGAAGTTGCATCAAGGTCGTTCTGCACTGGAGCTGACCGCTCTGCAACTGCAGACAGCCAAGGCAATTTCAGGTTTGAGAACGTTGATTTGACAGTCATATTTGGTGGAGCTGCTAGAGTGAATGAAGTGACTGCATCAGAACTCAGAGATACGCTTCTTAATCAAGAAGCCAGCCAATCAAAAAGAGTAAATCTTTTAGTCATAGCAACTGACCAGCTTGGCCAAAGAGGAGCTGCATCGCAAACAGTAAACATAGGCACTTGCTGGAGCGGCAACCAAAGCTGGGACATAATCCCATTAATACAATACCAGAGCCCTGCACTGTTAAGCACAGAAAGGCTTGCAGAGGGGACAGAAACAATTTCATTTTTGTTTAATTACTCTTATATAGGGGCAGGCAGAGGCGCTAGAATAATTAATGTCTTCTTGGCAAAGGCATGCAGCCAAAGGGAACTTTTAGACCCAAGGTATAACATAAGTTGCCAGATATTGCAGGCAGGAGCATCAGCAAAAGGGATTAATCCGCCTGAAAATACAATAACATATTCCGAAATACCATTAAACAGGTTCCCAGGCATGGACCAATTCTTGCAGGATGACTGGGAAAGTTTTCTAAAAGCAATAAACAAGGAATTGACATTCCCATTTAAGGTAACCATAAGTTACCAGCATGATACAGATGGCGACGGCACTTTGGAAAAAGAAACGCAAACGACATGCCAGGAAGTAAGCTATGTTGTTGACAACTCATTAATTGACCCAAGAAGCGTGCTGCCTGACTGGCTGCTTTTTGACTTTGTCAGTTTCTTGAATGATTCTATTAATGTTTTAAATGAAGTGCAAGAGCAAATAGATACAGTTCTTGAGTATGTTGTTGTCGGCTGCGTCGCTTCATGGGGCCTGAATTTTGCGCTTCAAGTGTATAGAAGATGGGTCACGTTTTGGGATGAGAAAAAATTCGCTTTAAAGGGCGATAAGCTTGATGCATTTTTTAATGCATTTAAATTTAACCAAGATAGCAAGACAGACGAGGAATGCAAAAATCTGGTTAAACTAATCTCCAAAAATAAAGGTGGTTTCAGTTTAAAATATGTAAATGACATTGACTTGAAAAAATGCTTCCCTGCTTCTGCTGCTGCATGGGAAAAAGAAGCAAAAGTCTACACTTTGTCAAGATGGTCTTGTGACAGGGTGTTTGGGCATTCTGCTCCTTCAAGATGGACTGAAGATAAAAGCGACCAAGATTTATTGAATAAAATAGAGAAAGGTGAAGGTTGCGCAGTAGATGAAAGTGTTCAAGGACAACCACTAACAGCAGAAAGATGTGATGAGTTTGGAAGAAAAAATCCAACTTATAAAGCAGCTGCTAATTTTGGAGCAGATGTAAAATGTACTTTAATGAAAACACGTGAGGGTGATGAGGTTTACACTATAGGCAATCCAGTTGCAGGTTCTGACAGGCTGTACGAACTCAAGCATGTTACCCGAGAAGGAGATTTAAGCGGAAAAACCAAATACGCAGTTAAGGACAAACGAGTTGAGTCAAGATTTATAACAGCACGAACAAAAACATGTGCAGAGGTATGCGGAGTTAAGAGCGGAACTACAAAAGGAACATTTGAAGGAGCTGATGGCAAGACATTTGAAATTTTTAAGGACCCGAAAAGCGGCAAGAAATCTGAAGCCTTGGCAGGCTGCACTACAGTAGACAATTGCATAAGCTTGAATGCAAACAAAGAGGTGCCCTTTGGTAACGAACAAGTCAAAATTAATTATGCATATACAGCTGGTTTTACTTCTAACTGCTTTTACGATCGAGACCGAGATTCAGTAGATGTAGTTGGCCCAGATTCAAAAACTATGGTAGTATGCTGTTGCATAAACGCAAAGGAAGGTGGAATTTCTAATTATTATGCGCCATCTGACATAGACCCTGTAACAGGAGGGCAAGTTCATGAGTCAAAAATAGCAGGCGAAACAGGACAATTAGTTCCAGTAGCAATTAATAATTATGCAGATATGAAATGGAGCTACAGGTATTGGAAGGAAAAGTTTGCTGCACAAGGCACGGAGCAAACATTAGTTTATGACCAGTTTGCAGAAGAACCATATTTGCAAAAAGAAAGAACCGGCATGCATACAGAATACAACCCAAACAGATACATAGAAGGAAGAGACTTGCCTGCATGCTTTGGGCAGAATAATCTGCTTTACCAGGCATTTAATGAGCAGGAGAAAGTATTGAGGGTTGACCCATTCCAGCAGCATGAAGCAGCTTTCCAGTGCCTGCACATTGCAGGAATAAGGCAAAGGATTGTTTTCATTAAGAATTTAATGAGCTCCTTATCAACATGTTTGATACAAGTCAGAACAACCGGCAGGGGAGATGGAGGTGCATGCAAGGAATTGTTTAGCCAATATTTATGCAACTCAATCTGGCAGGTTATAAGGTGGTTTGTCGACGGATGCGCTCCAATTGGCTTGGGAAAAGAATTTGCACCAGATGATTTGGGAATAGCAGATATAGTAAGAGCTGGCTTTGGGTCAGTTTATAGAAGCGCTCTTGATACAGCTAGCCAAATTACTGAAGAATACGGGAATGCAAAGCTTAATGAATTGCTAGGCACAGGAGAGGAAAGTATAGCAAGAAAAATCTGCTTAGGGGCATTTGGGTATGATTGGGAATTGGGTATTAATAACTTTGTTGATGCAGCGTATGCAACTCCATATGCAACTTTAGTGCAACCAATTACAAGGTCAAGGGAGTTCTTGACAGTCCATCCTCTAAGCTTCAAGCCAAAATATGAGTACAGGGCATCATGGATAATAAATCCAGGCTGCGATTTTGACAGCTATAATGTTCAATTAGTTTGTGTTGGAAGAAAGCAGCTTGATAAATATCCAAATTCTGTAAATTGCGGAGCTATTGGAGCACCTTCAGTTGCTTATACAGGGCAATTCCCTGGCACAGGCCCATCTGCTGGCTACAGCCAATGTGATTGTGTTGGATTGCCTGATGAAAGAATAGCGTCAGCAGCAGTTGCGCAAGGCACATTAAAACAGAGCGTTCTTGAAGATAAAAAAGCAATTCATCTTGTAAGGGAAGACAATGTAAGATATGACCATTTGAAATTTACTCTAAGGCCTGACAGGAAAATAGATGCCAAGAACAGGGATAAATGCTTCCCTAGCGGCTACGAAGATGGGGTGTTTTATTTCCCATTGATTGACAAAACACCTAGGGATATATTTGGTTGCAGTGCAGACCCATTATCTGGCTCTTTTACTTGTGGAACTGGCTCAACATTTGGCTCACAAAAAGGCACTGCAGAGTTTATCAGCATTAAGCTAGGCCCTGATGAAATTGACTATCTCAATAAACAAGAACTTGTTTTTGGCGCAGGAGACACAATACAAATTGTTCCAACTATACGTAACGTGGGAAAAGACAAATGCTTGAAATCATCTCTTGATAGGGTAGTTTTTGATGTAGCTGGAATCACGCAAGGAACAAATCAATACCCGATTATAAGTCCTGTATTAACACTTGGTCAAGAGCAAGTTAAAGCTAATTATTTACAGGTTAGAGACGCTGGCTCAACCAATGAAATTGATGTAGGCATTGATGTGAAATTTTATGACACTAGCAGAGATGGACAGATAGACTTCTCTTCTGATGAAGTAAAGATAGATAGTGGTGAAATTATAAGAATATCAGGACTTCTAGATAGTGAGCAGAAACTCATAATCTCAAAAAATGGAGCCAGAGTGCAAGTTGAAAGCGCTGCGATAAGGAGAACTGATGGCAAATCAATATGCATTGAAAAGGTGCGCAACTTGGAAAACGTTGAGTGCGTAAGCGATACAATAAGGATACTGAAAGCACAACAACAAGGCACCACACCAACACAGCCCCAACCAAAAACTTTGACTCTTACTTTAGTGAACCTAAGGCAAGATGTTGAAACGTATCAAGGAAATCCAGACGATTGCAATTTCAACGATTTTGTTGTTTATGGAGAAAAGCAACAAACAAGAGACATACCAATTAGGGTAGAATTAAGAACCTCAAAAGAAGCAGCCCTGCAAGGGCCTATTATAGATGCAATAACAATAAATTCAGTATCAATAACTTCATTACCTAAAGTAAAGAAGGGCGACATTGTTATATTATCTATAAGGTTCAGGAATCCGAATGAAGTAAAAAGTGCTTTGTTTTCTTACACAACGCCAGACGGGACTTCTGGTACAGCAGAGTTAAAATTAACATCAAAAGGATTTTTTGAAGTTCAAATCGGTACACACAACTTAGGCAGTGCCGGCGAATTCAGAGGGACAATAACTGCAGAAAGCAAAGTGCCGAATGCAAAGAAAGCTGAGAAAGAAATTAAGTTTGATGTCCAATGCGGCGGCGAAAATAACGAATACGGTTTATGTGATATCTATGGTGAATGCAAAGCAGGTACTAAAACAATTCCAAGTGCATTGCCGTGCCCTCCACCACCCGGATTATCTACTTAAGTCTAATCTTAAAATGCTGAAAACAATCTCCGCTTCATTAAAAGATTCATTTAAATTGATTTGGAAGAACAATTCATTGTTTGTTTTGTTATTAGTCCTGCAAATTATATTTTTTGCTTTTTTAATAAATATAAACTTGAAATATCAAACAAAGATTTTGGAAAGCTCGGTTGCAATTGCGGATTACATGAGCAAGCTGGAATTGGATGACGTTTCAATTGCCTCTGGCATCTTGGAAAAGAGGAATGTGCTTGGGGACGACCCATCAAGCATAAGCAGGAATTATAACGAAATTGTCAAAAATTTCAAGCTATATTTAATTTATATGTTTATTTTGTCAATAATTTTTATTTCAATAAACTGGGCAATAACCTATAAACTAATCTATAAAGATTATTTAAAACGAATAATAAAAAATCTTTTTAAAATATCTATCGTTTTATCATTTTATTTAGGATTGATTTTTTTGTTTTTCTTTTCTTTGTTTAATATTTCATTTTCACAAATTGCATCCGAAGGAGCATCTTTTACAAAATATTATGTGTTTTTTGTTTTTTCAATGGTTCTTATTTATTTTATGTTTGTTTCATTGGCGTTATTGCATAAAACAGAACTAACAAATATTGTCCAGAAAACATTAGGAATAGGAATCAAAAAAATACATTATATTCTGTCAGTTTATTTCATCAATATTTTTTTATTTGGAAGCTCGATAACTTTGTTTTACTATTTTATTGAAAGAAATTTCTTTGTTTTAATGCTGTCAATAATGCTGATAATCTTTAGTTTTGTATTTGGCAGAATTTTTATGATTAAAGTTGTCGATAATATAACAAAAAATTAATTTGCTTCTGCAGGAGTTTCTTCTGTTTCGGCTTCTTTAGGCACTTCTTTATCAGCAATTTTTTCGAGCCTAGATTTGGCTTCAGGTTTGCCATCATTTGCTTCAGCTTCTTCTCCGATTTCTCTCAATTTATTTACAACATATTTTGCAATATTTTTTCCAGTATAACCTCTGTCAACAGCTTCTGATTCTAATATTTCTTCCAAAGCTGCCCTGTTTTTTGAATAAAGTTTGCCATAAACTGATTTTTTTCCGTATCTTTGCAGTGTTGTATCCCTGTCAAATTCTTTGATCGCAGCGAGTTTTTTGTACTTCCTTCTCAACTCAGCTTTTTTAGGGTCGCCGTCAGCACCTTGTGCAAGTCTTTCATAATGCTTGGCTACAATATCTTTGGCTTCCATCTCTATCTTTATTGGATTGCCGTCTTTGTCAACATCCCCTCGCCAAATATGAGTAATTTCTTCTGCTAATATAGAATTTAACAAGTCTTCTGGATTAACGCCCAAAAGCTTTGCGTCCCTTACGATTTTACTATAGGCGTCTCTAGCAGCTGTTAGTATAATTTTTCCATCTTCAGTGCGGTCAACACCATAAATAGCATTGCCAGGCAAAAATCCTTCTCCAATATAACTGATATCTTTTGGTGAAAGACCCAGAGATGTCAAATAAGAAGCCAATCCTTCCCCATCATGAGTTCTTAGATATCTCGTCAAGGCTTCTTTGGAATTAGCATATATTCTGGAAATCGCTGACCCAATTCTATTATGATGCACTTCAACAGCAACTAAATCACTTACATATTTTGGCAATGGTGTATCCCCAATTGGAAATTCTGCCCTTCTGTCTCCAAAACTTACTATTACACCGGAATTAGCTGTTTCTTTTGGCAGTCTTACATAATTAAACGATTCAGGATACCTTTCTGTTGCTGCCTTTATCCATCTTCCAAAACCCCCGTCATCTACCTGCGAAAAGTAGCCGTTTCTTTTGAAATCTTTGTAAGTGGTTTCAAACCTGTTATTCGCAGTTCTTGTGACAACACCATCATTAGTAAAAATTTGAGTAGTGTCAGCATGCCCATAAGAGCCGACAGTAGGTGGCTCAAATTGCATCGATTTAATATGTTCTGGAGCAATTTTTTTAGGAGTAAACTTAACAGAAACTGGAGGTGCTATGTATACTTGATCTCGACTTAAAACACGATAACTGCTTAATGGCATTTTAGTTTAGATTTGCATGTAAGATTAAAGAAAAAGAAGAAAATTAAGTAAGCAGTTTAGTTTTTTCCAGGACCTGCTGCATAAGCTGTTGCTCTTTCAGCAATATCCTTAGTACTTCCTTTAATCTGGTAAGCTTGCTGTAACTTAGACACATAATCATTAATTGCAGGAGCTGCAATCCTAGCAACAGCAGTCTGATCAGGCGCCTTTTTAATAGAATCTACTAAATGATAATTGCCGGTTAGTTCAGCTAATGTGACTGCAAATTTTCTAGACTCTTCGACTTCAGGCTGCCTTGTTATGTAGCCACCAATCCTATTTACTATAAAACTAGCACCAGTCCTAGAATATAATTCTGTAAGAGCTGCTCTTGCAGCTTCTCTTAATTTTCCATTACCTTCTCTAACAGCCTTTTCTAGCGTCTTGAATACACCAGTTGCTATAGAATCATAGTCTGGTGTTAAGTTTGGATCATAAGGATCAAAAGTGTGTGTCTTTGCTAATGCCTGACCCGAGCTTAATATATTTTTTATTAATGTATCAATATCATCTTTTCCATCTTTTGTTTGAGGCACTGTAATGTCTGAAAGTTTTTCACCTAGCTCTGGTCCTATTTGAACTGCTCTGGAATAATGTCCTAATGCTTCCTCAAACCTAGGCTCTTTGATTTTTTTGTCCGTCATTTTCCTTTCCACCCCTTGTTTTGTTTTTATTTATATTATTTATTTGTTACTACAGTATAATAATAACACTTATATATAAACTTTTCGGTTTTGAAACGTTATTTCAGGCATCCAAAAATATATACAATTTGTTACTACCAATCAATAATAAAACTTATATTTAAACCTTTCGGTTTGTAGAGTATATTTTATTTCTTTTCTATATTGAAAATATCTTGGATTTAATACAGGCAAAGATTTATAAATAGATTAAAATTAACAAAATTTGGGGGTTTTCAATGGCTAAGAAAGATAAAAATCAGTATAAGCAAGTTAAGGAAAATATTGAAAATCCTCAGGCTGCTATAGGTGATTCAAAAGAAGCTGAAGCTGTTTCTAAGCTGCCAAAGGATGTTCAGGAAAAATTAAAGACAATAAAAACGAAACTGGAAAAATTCCAAAAGAAAGTCCTTGAAAAATTTGACAAGTACATTGTTGGCATTGCATTGATGCCCCCCCCAAAGCCGGAGGAGCTGCAGCAGCTCCAGCAAATGCAGCATACTCAATTGCCCGAACAACCAGTTGAAGCTAAACCAGAAGACAAGGATAAGATACATGTTTTAGTCTTGGTCGATGATTCTGACAGCAAAACAATGTCAAAGCTTGAATTGAAGGATAAATTAACAGCTATAGTAAACAGCATTGCAAAAGATATAGACCCTGACATGACTCCTCAGACATTGATTCTTTCAGAGCTCTGGCAGAACTGCTTTGATGGAAAATATGAATTGCTCCAGTTAATAGCTTTATCAGCACCAATCCATGACACTGGAATGCTGCAGGCAATCAAGATTTCAGAGATACACAAGACCATGGTGTTGAAAAAGTTTGAGAAATACATTGTTTCTTATGTTTTAGCAGGCTCTTTGGTTCAGGGAAAAGCAACCCCAACAAGCGACATTGACGTATGGATCGTGATTGACGATACAGATGTCAAAAAGATGACAAGAGTAGAATTGAAAGACAAGCTAAGAGCCATTATAATTGGAATGGGCATAGAAGCAGGAGAGCTTACCGGAATAAAAAACAAGCTCAATATTCAGGTTTACATCTTGACGGATTTCTGGGATTCATTAAGGGAAGCAAACCCAGTAATATTCACTTTATTACGGGATGGAGTTCCATTTTTTGACAGGGGCATTTTCATGCCATGGAAACAGCTGCTTAAAATGGGCAAAATCAAGCCAAGTGCAGAAGCAATTGACATTTTCATGGGCTCAGGCGAGCAGGTAATCAGAAGAGTCCAATTAAAATTAAACGAGATCGGAATGGAAGACATATATTATGCCTTGCTGACCCCAAGCCAGGCAGCATTAATGCTTTATGGGGTTGCTCCTCCAAGCCCAAAAGAAACTGGCTCTCTGATGAGGGATATTTTTGTTAATAAAGAAAAATTATTGGAAGACAAATTTGTCAAGATTATGGAAAGAGTTGTGGAGATAAGAAAAGCAATCGAGCACGGCGAAAAAAAAGAATTAACAGGAAAGGAAATTGACGATTTGCTAAGCGACGGCGACAAATACCTCAAAAGGATCAAGAGACTGTTCACGCAGATTGAAAGAATAAGGGACGAGCGCGAGATGCTGAACATTTACGACACAATAACAACAGTAATAAGGGATGTTTTGAAGTTAGAAGGGGTTGAAAAAGTAAGAGATAATGAAATACTGCAGCTTGTTGAGGACAAATTAGTTGCAGAAGGGAAAATGCCAAGCAAGTTTTTCAGGACAATGCAGGAGCTGATGAAAGCAAAAAAAGATTATGACGAGAAAAAACTGTCAAAGATTGAAATAGAAAGGATACACCAGGAAGCTGGCGCATTGGTTAAATTCTTGGTTGAGCACATGCAAAGAAAAAGGGGAAGGGAGCTCGACAGGTTAAAGATAAGGGTCAAGCACGGCAACAAATTTGGAGAGGTTATTTTGCTCGGGAACGAAGCTTACGTAATCCATGACATAGACAACCAGGAGAAAGAGTTAAGCAAAGCAAAAATAAAAGAGGATGGAAGTTTGTCAACGCTTGAAAAAAGCTCATTGGAAGAACTGGAGAAAGCACTTGCAAAAATCGAAGTTCCCCAGAAGACATCTATCAAGGAGCCGATATTCGAGGACTTGAAGAAAATTTTCGGCAAGAATGTAGAGATTTTGATGAGTTATTAGGGAATTCTAAAAATAAAAACAAGAAAATTCATAAAAATAAAAATTTTAAATATCAAAATTCCACTTATGTTTCATAAGTGGCTTATGTATAGCTAAAAATTACATGGAATTTGGATATCGCAAAAATCAAAGATTTTTGGGATCTTGAAAATGCTTTGCATTTTCCCGATGCTCAAAAACTACCATCAATAAGTGGAATTTTGTAATGTCCAAAACCACTGAATTATCATGATGAGCAAACATGCCATCAATCTATGATTGGTGGTTTTTGACAAACCAATAATCGAAATAAAACTTCTAAAATATATTTCACAAAATAAAATCAAAACATTAATATACTTTAAAATTAATACTTCTTTCGGTGGTTTGATGAAAACTGGCTATAAGGTTTATGACTGCATGACTACAAAGCCCATTTCTGTTTCTTCAGATGCATCTCTTGAAGAATGCGCAAAAATCATGGCTCAAAACCATGTAGGGGCATTGGTAATCAAAGACAATCACGAGTCAAAAGGACTTATAACAGAGCAGGACATTGTAAGGAAAGTTATTGCAAAAGGAGTGAATCCATTAACTAAGAAAGTAAAGGATTTCATGGAAACAAAATTGATGACAATAGGCCCGAATGACGACATTTATGAAGCTTTGATAAAAATGCGCGATTCCAATATAAGGCACCTTCCAGTTGTTGACAATAAAAAGATGATTGGTTTGCTGACTTTGAAAGACATTTTGAAGATTGAGCCACAATTATTTGAGCTTCTTGTTGAGAAATTTGAGTTAAGGGAAGAGACAAGAAAACCAATAAATCGTATTGTCTCTAATGAGGCAATCTGCCAGGGTTGCGGCGCTTACGCTGAAGATATCAAGAAAGTGAAAGGCTCTTTATTATGCGAAAGATGCGCTGCTGAGCAGGCATAAAACATAAAACCGCAACCTTTAAATATAAAACATGCTTCCATTTCACTACCTATAGGGTATACTTTTTTCTAAAAACCTCAATTTTGACCATTTTTGTATGTCGGTAAATCCGAAGGATTTCCGAGCATGCTCGAAAATGGCTTATTCATAAATAAAACCACAAAAATGCCATTTTCGACATACTACAATCATAATATTTATATACTGTAAGCTATCCATTATTTTTTTAATATGGATTTTAAAAATCGGGATATTATATCAATAAATGATTTCTCAAAGGAAGAGCTTTTGCACATTCTCAAAGTTGTAAGGCAAACCGAGCAGAAGCCAAAAGCAAACCTTCTCAAAGGAAAAATTCTTGCTGCGCTGTTTTTTGAGCCTTCAACAAGAACAAGGCTCAGCTTCATATCAGCAATGGAGCAGCTTTCTGGAACTGTGATTGGATTTTCAACAGCAAATGTGACTTCAATACAAAAAGGCGAATCATTGTGGGACACTATAAAGATGACAGGACAATACGCTGATGTTATTGTGATAAGGCATCCTCTTGAAGGCTCTGCAAGGCTTGCTGCAGAAGCAGCTTCTATTCCTGTAATAAATGGCGGTGATGGCTCAAACCAGCATCCTACCCAAACAATGCTTGACCTTTACACAATACAGAAAACAAAAGGCAAGCTTGAAGATTTGCACATTGGATTTGTCGGCGACTTAAAATACGGCAGAACAGTGCATTCGCTTGTAATTGCTTTGTCGCACTTCAGTCCCACTTTCTACTTTATAGCGCCTGACGAGCTGCAGATTCCTGAAAGTTATCTTGATGAATTGTTCCAGAAAAAAGTGAAATACCACAAAACCAGCGACTTGGCAAGGTTCAGCAAAGAGCTTGATGTGCTTTATGTTACAAGAATACAGAAAGAAAGGTTTCCAGATCCTTTGGAATACGAAAAATTCAAAGGGATATACAGAATTGATGAATCATTTTTGCAGAATGTCAAAAAGGACCTTAAGATAATGCATCCGCTGCCAAGAGTTGATGAAATCGACAAGAGCGTTGACAGCACGCCGCATGCAGCTTATTTCGAGCAGGCAGCAAACGGAATCCCTGTCAGAAAGGCTTTGCTCGCTTTAGTTTTGGGAAAAGTAAAATAAAATGAAAACAAGCAAAAATCGCAGATTTTTGGTGCACAGAAAATTTAATAAATTTTCTCGTGAGAAAAAATCTTCAAGAAAAAAAGAGAAAATAAAGGCTAAAAAAATAACTATTGCCCCTAGAGAAGAAACAAAAAGAGAGCTTAAAATAAGCGCAATAGACGAAGGGACTGTCATAGACCACATCCCAACAGATGCGACTTTCAAGGTTGTTGAAATTCTTGATTTGGAAAACCATAAGGGGATTGTATCGATAGCAACTAACCTGCAAAGCAAAAGGCTCGGCAAAAAGGGAATTGTAAAGGTTGGGGGAAAAAGCCTGACACAAGACGAAGTCAACAAAATCGCTATTGTAGCGCCTGATGCGACTGTCAATATAATAAAAAACTATGGCGTCAGGGAAAAGATAAAGGTTAAAACTCCTGATGTGATTGAAAATGTTGTGAAGTGCTCCAATCCGGTCTGCATAACAAACCATGAGCAGATTGCAACTAAATTTTATGTTGTCAAAAAAGACCCACTCAAAATCAAGTGTCATTATTGCGAACGAAGCATGGGCAAGGAAGATATAAAGATAATATAAAACAATGGTTTCGTCCATTGACACCGACAAACTTTTTGCGAAAAAGTTTGACCAAAAATGTACCATCTTCGATGGCACGAAAAATAAATAGGCGAGTTGTCGCGATGTGGCAAAACAGCGACAACGAGCACAAAATATTGTCGCGAAGCGACGGATTGAATATTAAGCTTAAAATCTCCTAAATAAAAAATGCTGCAAACAAAGCTATGCAATCTCAAGCTAAAAAATCCTACGATTCTTGCCTCTGGAATTTTAGGTGTGACAAAAGACAGCATTGACAGAATAGGCAAAGCAGGGGCAGGGGCTGTAACGCTAAAATCTTTGTGCCATGAAGAAAGAGTTGGAAATGCAAACCCAACAATGTTTGCTTATGATGGGGTTTTTCTCAATGCTGTTGGATTGCCTGGGCAGGGGATTGATTCTGCAATTAAGGATTTTGGAAGATTGGACAATTTAAGCGTTCCAGTTATTGGCAGCATTTATGGCTACAGGATTGAGCAGTTTGGCGAGGTTGCCAAAAAAATAGCTTCTCTAAAGCCGGCGATGATTGAGGTTGATATTTCATGCCCGCACATGGATTATGGAAAGCCGTATTATGCCGACCCTGAATTAACAGGAAAAGTAACATCTGTTGTAAAGAAAAATTCCGGCAGAATACCGGTCAGCATAAAGCTGAGCCCGAATGTTTATGACATAAAAGAAATTGCTCATGCTGCTGAAAAGGCAGGAGCTGATGCGATAACTGCAATAAACACAGTCACTGGCATGGTGATTGATGTTGATGCAAAAAAACCGATTCTTGACAATAAAATAGGAGGAGTTTCAGGGCCTGCATTGAAACCAATCGCTGTAAGATGCGTTTATGAAATTTATGAAACTGTAAAAATCCCGATAATAGGGACTGGCGGAGTCACTTACGGCAAAGACGCTATTGAAATGGTCATAGCAGGCGCAACCGCAGTTGGAATCGGAACAGGAGTTTATTACAGGGGGATTGGAATTTTTAAAAAAGTGTGTGGTGAGATGACCGATTGGATGAAAAAGAATAAAGTAAAAGATTTGGAGATGATTAGAGGGATTGCGCATAAATAAAAAAATTAAATTATTTTTTTTAAAAATAATTTTGTAATTGGATATGCCTTATTGTCAAAGGCAAGAAGCACAAAAACATTAATGAAAATATAACATTAACTAAAAAATCCAATAAACTTAAAAAATTAAAAATAAAAAATGTCATACCACAAAGAAACCTGCAGAACAGACATTCCTCAAATGCTTGAAATAAGTCAAGTTGTGCAGGAAGGCAAATCACAAAAATCATTTTTCTTTAAGCATCATATTGACTGCAAGCCAGGCCAGTTCATTATGGTTTGGCTTCCTAGCATTGACGAAAAGCCAATGGCAATTTCTTACTGCAACAAAAATGAGTTTGCTTTCACATCGCAAGCTATTGGTAAATTTACAAATTCCCTTGACAAACTCAAAAAAGGAAATAAAGTTGGCATCAGGGGCCCATACGGCAACAGCTTCTCTGCGAAAAACAACGCTTGTGTTGTGGCTGGCGGTGTAGGTTTGTCGTCACTTTCAACATTAATTGATTCATTAAAAAACCCATTAATAATCTATGGGGCAAGAAGCAAGGAGCATTTGATTTACTTAAAACGCTATAAAAATAAAAAAATGATTGTAACAACTGATGACGGAAGCTATGGAAGAAAAGGATTCACTACAGATGTTCTTCAAGAATCATTAAAAAGCAATAAAAAAAACAAAATCAAAATTGTCTATACTTGCGGCCCGGAAATAATGATGAAGAAAATTTTTGAAATCTGCAATAAATATAAAGTTGAATTGGAGGCTAGTTTGGAGCGCTATATGAAATGTTCATTTGGTATATGTGGAGCCTGTATGATTGATGATAAAATTGTTTGTATTGATGGTCCTATTTTTAACTCAACTCAATTGAATGAGTTAAGTGAATTCGGAAATTTTGCAAGATTGAAAAGCGGGAGAAAAGTAACGATAAAGGAATATCACATACATGCATGATTTAAGATTGTATTAGTTATATAACTGTGTTAGTTGCTTCTTTTTAAGTTACGTGAGTTCTGGAAACCTGCGTCCGCAGAGTATTTTTTAGTGGCTCGTGTTCAATCAAGCGAACAAAGTGAGCAATAAAGAATAAACATCAAGGGAGCATTTCGTTTTAGTCGTTTCGTGGTTGGTTAGGGTGATGGATGAACTGAGTGCAAACCACCGGATACAAGCGCACAGTCATTAAAGAGTGCAAGATTAAAACTTGCAATATCCTGTCTTCTCATAAAGAGAAGGAAATGGCAAATATAATGACCATCAAATAAACTATTAGTACTTTTTCTAATTAATTATTCTGTTGAATTTTTGAGAAAAATTGCCGCACATAGACTTAACAACTCAAAAAAACATCAATTTAAATACATGTTTATTAATTATTAAATTATGGGAAAAATTTTAATGTCTTTGTTGATTTGTGTGATATTTACTATTAGTTGCACGAATCTTGACAATTCCGCATCAAAGTTAAACACAAAAATTTCTTGGGTGCCAATCACCCCTCTAAGTAGAGAGACTGACAAGACAACTACTAGTAGTTCGGCCATGTGTCTCCCCGGAACGCAATGCCAAGATGTTGTAGTGTTTCAAACAGAAGTTGAAAATTATTATGCGTGTACTTTAGACGACCAATGTTCTTTTTTTAAAGGGTTCATGGGGGTTCAAACAGGAGTAACGGCGACGAAAACGAGTGTTCCAGCTCAAGTAAGAGGTTCAACTCCAGCCTCAACACAACCCCCAGGTGGTGGTGCACCCACATCTAATCTTCCTTTACCTATAGCCGTTGACGGATCAGAAGGTTGTTTTAATAAAAAAGAGCTTCTTAAGATTGCTCTAAATAAAGATGGCCTAAAGGAAGATGGACATATCACCTGTGAGTGCGGCATTCAGCCACCATCTTCTTTTGTTGCGGCTACTCCGACTGCAATTAATGGGAGTTCGGGTGAAGTTATTACCCCAGGAACTATGTCGCGAGTTAAAAACCCGTTGTCAAGAGCATTGAGCTGTATGAAAAAAGGAATGTTCCCTGCCCCGGACATTATGACTGAAAATTTTATTTTTCCTAAAAGCGTTAATATCAACAGTCCATTCTCTGTTTCATTTGATTATAAAAATGTAGGAGTTGTTGGGTGCATGGAAACTGTATTCCAAGCTGACATTACTAGAACAGTAACTGGGCAAAGTGAATATCTCGGTGGTACTGAAGCCCATATTTCGTATGCTACACCTCTTAATCCAGATGATGGAGACACGTTTACTTTCGGCAGCCAATTTCTTATACCGTTTGATCTTGCCGGGGATTATAAGTTAGATTTGACAATGGAGTGCGAATTGCCCAGAGAAACGCATGTAGTTAACAACATGAAAGAAATACATATTCAGGTAGATTGATATACCTTTCACAGTATAGAAACCAGACTTATGTCCTGAGGATTTATTTTCGTTTAGAAATGTTGCCCTATCAGTCGTTTAGCCACTAAAAATTATTGAACTTAACAAGCCATTAAGCGCAATTTTATCCCACATAAAGCAAACTCAAATATAACTAGTGCTTCAAATTTTTCTCCACACCTGCTCTTTTAAACTCCTCACTTATCAGCTTATCAAACAACTCTACAAGATTTTTAACATAAGGATTTTTCATGTTTAATTTGAACAATTTGGCATTGCCAATGTTTCTGGTGTGCGCCACTAACCTTGACTTTTCTATTTTTGACCATAATCTAAACAAGGTTACCCTATTTATTCCAGCCCCTTCTGCTATGTCACCAATAGAATGGTCAAGCTCTCTTCCTTCCAATAAATACTCTAAAACCCTTACCTTTGGCGTATCACCAAATAATTCCCTAAATATTGTCGGCTCATCTTGAAATGTCATAGCAGCAATAAAAATTAACTTATATTTAAATGTTTCTATTTTGAAATGCTAATATTACAAATTTGTAACATATTTTAGAAGTTTTTAAATATATATGTTAAATCTAGAGATAGAATGGCAAAATTTGACAAAAGAGAAATTCTTAATATCCAAAAGAAAATGATAAGAATGCTTAAAAACAAGAAAAAATTTGGCGGCGCTCATACAGAAACCATTCATTTAAGGAATTGCGTGCCAAAGCATTTAAGGGGAGAAAAAATTGTCGATGTAGCAATAAAAGATTTATTTAATAAAGAGATATTAACAAACAAGCAATCTACAGGCGAAAAACATTGCAGTTTGAATACTGAAAAATTAAAAGAAATAGAGCAAGTTGAGCAAAGCTAAAATGTCACTCTTAATCAAAAATTGCAGGATGTATGTTAAGGATAAAGTGTTCCAAAAGAATATCTTAATTAAAAATGGAAAAATATCCAAAATAACGAATAAGGAGCCAAAAGCAGACAAGACAATTGATGCAAAAAGCAACTTTGTTTTGCCTGGCTTAATAGATGTGCATGTCCATTTCAGGGAGCCGGGCTTAACTCACAAAGAGGATTTCTTGACAGGCTCAATG
>Ga0209541_10003086_pt1 | contig 30960 bp, 34 predicted proteins | sample RifCSPlowO2_01_FD_184027 | JGI IMG/M metagenome (GOLD analysis project Ga0209541, IMG submission 184027) | Groundwater microbial communities from Rifle, Colorado - Rifle CSP2_plank lowO2_0.1 (SPAdes) (version 2) | ecosystem: Environmental > Aquatic > Deep subsurface > Groundwater | place... | reverse complement strand
CACTCAACATATAGTTAAATCTTATTTTATCCTTCTTCTCTAATCTATCTAGTGAATAATATATTTGTACTTTAGGAATTAGCCCAAAACTCTTAACGAAATCTACTCCATGAATAATACTCTTACCTAGAAATAATATACTCTCTCTTGCAAAATTTGATGTATCAAAAAGACTATACATATCAAAAGGAGTTATATGTATTGGTATTTCTATATGCTCTTCTAATTGTCTTTTTATTTGTTGAGAATGTTCTAATTGTTCCTTTAAAGAAACTTTATCAAATAATACGGCTATATCTAAATCATTGGGAACTTTGCCTTCCAAAACAGAAGAACCAAACTGAACAATATCTAATACCTTACTATTATATTTTAACTTTAGTTTTTTCAGCCATAATTTCTGCGTCATTCTTTATCACCTCCGCTAATTCTTTACTCATAATTTGAACATATGAACTTTGATAAAAAGGAAAATTTTTATCTAATAAATCATAGACTTCCGAGAATCTTTCGCTAGTTATTTTAAATCTTTCATTATGTGAAGATGGCGTGTTCCCAGTCATCTGAAGAATAAATAAATCGGTAAAACTAATCAAAGCCTTAAAATATAAAACAACCGCAGAATTATATCTATTTTTAACAAACTCATCATTCCCAGAAGAGAAATATTCTTTTCCCGATTTAATTAGTATTTCTTCCTTATTCATACCGAGTAAGAAGAAAATTCAATTATTTAAATCTTTTCATACTTGGTAAGAAAATAAGGTATTATTATTAAATTATTCTTATCTGGTAAGAAATTTTAAGTTTATCCTTTTCTCTCCAGTATCCTCACAACACCCTTATCTGCCCAATAAAATTAATTCGAAAAAATAGGAAGATTTATAAAGTAAAATGTATTATAGAAAATACAAATTAGACTATATTTGTCTCATGTAAAAGATGAATTACAAAGAAATTATATTAAATTGGAAGGAATTTGAAATTCCCGCTCTTTTTAGTAGAAACCATAATGTAGATTTAGACTCAGATTTTATAATTACCATATCTGGTCCTAGGAGAGCAGGAAAGACATTTGTTTGTTTTCAACTAATTAAAGAACTTATTAGTGGAGGAATTCCAACAGAGAATATCCTTTATATAAATTTTGAAGACAATAAGCTTATTGGAGCAAATTCTGATGATTTAGAAAAACTTTTAGAAGTCTATTTTGAGCTTTATAATATAGATAAAAATAAGAAAATATACCTCTTCTTTGATGAGATACAAACAGTAAAAAATTGGGATTCATGGATTAGAAAGATTCACGACATAAATAAAAAAATAAAAATTATTTTAACAGGTTCAAGCTCAAAATTGTTGAGTAAAGAAATATCAACTATTCTAAGGGGAAGAGTGTTAAATAAAGAAATATTTCCCTTAAGTTTCAAAGAGGTTGTTTCATGGAAAGATTTGAAATATGATATTAAAAAAATTTCTTATAGTAAAGATAAAATAGAGATTAAAAAACTATTTAATAACTTTCTTCAAGAGGGGGGCTATCCCGCAATAATTTACCAAAAAGTGAATAAGGAAGAAGTTCTACAAAGCTATTATGAATCAATGATTTTTAAAGATATAGTAGAAAGATATAAAATAGAAGATGTAAAAAAGATAAAGATGTTGGCTAATCTCTTATTAGAATCAACTTCAAAAGATATTTCTTATAATAAATTAGCTAATAAGTTAAAATCATTAGGCATGAATACCAGTAAAAATACTATAATAGAATTTTTGTATTATTTTGAAGATGCTTATTTATTTTTTCAGAATATTAAATATGAATATTCTCAAGGAAAGCAACTTGGCTCTATAAAAAAAGTGTATTTTATAGATAACGGTATGCTAAATACAGTTAGCTTTAAGTTTTCCAAAGATATTGGAAAATTGCTTGAAAATTTAGTATTTTTAGAGTTAAGAAGAAGAAACAAAAAGATATTCTATAATAGAGATAATTATGAATGTGATTTTATAATTCAAGAAAAAGAAAAAATTGTTCAGGTAATACAAGTAACAGAAAATCTAAATTCAGAAAATGAAAAAAGAGAAGTGGAGGGTGTTTTAGAAGCTATGAATAAATTCAGACTTAATGAGGGTTTTATAATAACTCTTGAAGAAGAGAGGAATATAAAAATAGAAAATAAAAACATTTTTATTTTGCCTGTTTGGAAATGGTTGTTAAATTAGTTTGACCAATTGTCTAATAAAGGCTTCTTTTTACCTCTTTTCTTTCAATTATCCTCACAATCCCTTCATTCACATCCACTTCCACCAAATCTCCATTCTTAAGAATTTGCGTAGCAACCCTAGTGCCTATTATACAAGGCTTTCTAAGTTCCCTAGCAACAATACTTGCATGACAAGTTATTCCCCCTTCATCTGTAATAAAAGCGATTGCTTTTTTCATCTCAGGAAGAAAATCGACCATTGTCATTGGAGATACTAAAATTTGCCCATCTTTTATCTTTCCAAAATCACTATGCCCCATAACTTTACACACAACCCCTTTAACTTTCCCCCTAAATCCTACTTCTCCTTTAATTTCGCTAACACTCGAATCAACTTCAATTCTCTGCAATCCATAACTATTTTGCTTAGCAAAATTATTCAAATTATCTAAAATCAAATCACTATCTGAAATAACAAATCCTTTCATCCTCTCCCCCAACACCTCTTTGGAAGGTATTTTATCAGACTTTAACTCTTTTAATCTTATCATAGAAGAAAGTATTCTCAATTTAGGATATAATTTCTCCAAAGACTTACGAATTACAATTTCAGTTCCAGCAGACAAAATTTCAGTCTCATCTCTCAATTTAACAATATTAGAATTATCCACTCCCAACTCCTTAACATTCATGCTCTTTATCCACCACATAGCTTCAATCCAAGGATATGCTTCAAGAAACTCATCTATAAATATCAACAAATCTTTTCTATCTAAAATCCTTTGCTCCTCATATATTGGTCTTATAAATTTTATTCCTTCTCTAACTTTAGTTTCCACCTTCTTTAAAAAAGCTTTATCGCTCTTGACTCTTTGAGCCAAAACTCTATTAGTCCAAGAAACTCCCTCTTTATTATACCAAACATAACAAGTCCCATCCGCCCTTTCTATTAATATGTAAGGACTATGGGGATTCTTTTCTTCCATCCAAGGTTTATCGTTTCTAGACTCCGACTTAGAAGCTATTTCAAGTGCAATCATGCAAAAATCTCGAGCGAAAAGCTTCTCAAAAACTTCCTTTCCCTTCAATCCAACCATCCCACTATAAAGCCCCCTCCTTTAATACTTTTTAGTCCATATTTTAACTACTAAGTAATTAAGACAAAGGAAACATTTAAATAAGTCTAAGATATAATTTACTTATGGCTATAAAAACAAGAATGCTCTTGGTAACAAGACATGGAAATAATAAAGAAGATGAACTAACTCCCGAAAGTCCTAGAGCAATATATCAAAATGCGGGAAGAGATCTTGAAAATTGGGCATCAAGATATCAAGTTAATCAAGATAGAGCATTTCTTCATACGAGCGGTAAAAATAGGACGTTTCATACAGGAATGGCTATTTTAGCGGGCGCATTTCATTATGATATCCCTCATTCCTTCCAAGATGTGGAAGCACTAGTAAATAAAATGGCTCTCCGTGTAATACCAAATCCTCAACTAGATTTTGCAAACATAAAATTCAGCGAAGAAAAGATAAAAAAGATAGGACTTCCAAAATATCTAGAAGCGTGGATAGAACATCCAGATGCTACTCAAATAGGAGAAGCAGAGGTAACTCCTTTCAATGATGTCGTGAGAACAAGAGGACAATATCTTGTAGAAACATTAGCACAATTGTTCCACCCAGATTATAGAAATGATTTGGGAGTCATAGCCACTCATTCAGGAGTCATAGAAGCTCTAGCAATCTCAGCAGTAAGCCAAGGCAAAGGAAACCATTTAGACACATTAAGACATATAGGCGGACAATTTGACAGAGGAGACTACTTTAAAATTGAAATTAAAGGAACAGAAGACGAGCCCTTTAAAGTAGGAGCAACTCTACAAAGAGGAAATCACACTAGAATTATAGATTTGAAGGAGATTATACAAACTTACCGACAATGAAAAAAACAATAGAAATGGTATGTCAGGGAAATGTTACTAGAAGCCAAGTAATGAGACTTTTGGCCATGAGAAAACTAGGAAATTATTTTAGAAAACCTGAAAACAATCCTTATTGTGTAGATTCTTCAGGAACACATGTCAAAAAGATACAGGAATTAGATTACACAAGAGAAGAGATGATTTCTGGAATAAATTTTGCACTCAGAAACTATACCTTCAGCCAAAAAAGAGCAAGACAATTAGAAGCCCTATTAAGATCTAACGAAGGCGATTTAAAACCATACTTTAAGGAAGCTGTTGATTGGGAACTTACTGAAGAAGCAAGATATAAAACAATAGCACTAAACTCACTTGGATTAAATCCTGCAGAAGTGCAACCAGCCAAACAAACAATCCCAAGAAAAGATGTCATATTAGTGATAACTGCAGATGAAAAAAATAAAGAAAGAGTAGAAAGAATATATAGGGATAACGGAGCAAAGATGGTCCCAATAATTGCAAGCGTTTCAGAACTAGCACAGATGCCTGAAATAATTCCTCTAGATTCGCTTAACTTTCAAGCATATATGACTCTCATTAATCAACTAGTTGAAAGAGTACCAAAAGCAATTGAGGAAGCAATGAAAAGAGCTAGTTAGCTCGTTTTATTAATTTAATAATTCCTGTATTTGTGTCAACTTCAATTTCATCGCCATCTTTCAATATCTTAGTTGCTATTCCAGTTCCAATAACACATGGAATTCCAAGCTCTCTGCTTACAATAGCGGCATGACAAGTTATTCCACCTCCATCTGTGACCACTGCACTTGCTCTTCGAATTGCAGGCATTAAAACAGGAAGAGTCATATTTGCAACCAGCACATCTCCCTTAGGAAACTGAGAAATTCTACTAACAAAATCTGGAGAACCATATCTAAAAATAAATACTTTACCCCTCACAACTCCTTTTCTGCAAGCCACTTCACCTTTAAATTCATTGATTTCCTTTATTTCTTTGATTGGTTCAATATCCTCATAAAATCTTTTAGTTGCGAGCTCTCCACACAATAACTTAAATTTTCCATCTAAATCAGAGATAGCCAAAATATCTCCATTCTTTCTTTCCTCAATTTTCTGTTTTAATTGAGAATTGATTTTAAAATTGCTTTTTAATAAACCTATAAATTCTTCATAAGTTAAAAGCCCAATTTCTTTTTTTGCAAGTCCAGATATTTTAGAACATTCATCTAACAGCTTACGGAAGACATAAAGATAAAAAGACCACGCCATAACTCTTAAATTAAGTCTTATGTTAGCCAATTTTCCAATTATTTGAGCTTTCTTCACAACATCCTCGCTTATTTTATATTTTCTAATCAAATCCTCTCTTTTCTTTTTATTAACAAATTCTTTATCTCTTAGCTGTTCAAATTCGGATTTAGCAACCGCCTTATCTTGTGTAAGATCTTCTTTTAGCAATTCCAAATAATCCTCTAAATTCCATAAATCTGTATCAAAACCAGAGGGATAAGTTTTATATTTACTCAAATGCAAATTTATTTTACTCAATATATCTTTATCTCTTTTAACTTCTTCAAATTCTAATCCCTTTTTCATAATAGGAAAAACAACATTTCTCAACCAATCATACCTTTCACTTTCAAGAGCATCTCTATCATTTTGTAAAACGAGAATTCCAAGAACTTCACTTAATTTATCTTGTGGAACAATCTCTAAAAGTTTATTTTTTAATGATTCTTCAACCTTCCAATAATAAGGATCTATTGTAAAATATACCAAAACTTTTGCTTCTATTAAATTATCTATATCTTTTGTAAAAATCTCAATTTTTTTCTTTAGAGAAGTTTTTTCTAAGTCAAGAGAATCCATTTTCTTCCTGAATTTTTCCGCTCTTCTAAAAACTTGTTGAACCTCATCTAAGTATCTTTTATATTTCTTCTCATTGAGAAAGAATTCGTATCCCCAATCTCCCCTCTTGCTATCTTGTGATGAAAATATGGAAATAATTTTATTTTTCCTGTCTAAAAAAGACAAAACTTCTTCTAATAAACCTGTTCTTTCAGTAACTTTAGAAATTACAGGATAGAATAAAATATCATTAAAAAAGAATAAATATCTATCTTCATCTAAATTAATTTCTGCTTCCTTCACCCAAGTTCCCTTACTATTCATTTCCTCTCCAAAATCCTCACAATCCCTTCATTCGCATCCACTTCCACCAAATCTCCATCTCTCAAAACCTGTGTTGCTATCTTCGTCCCAATTACACAAGGCTTCTTCAACTCACGAGCGACAATAGCAGCATGACATACAATTCCACCTTCATCGGTAACGATGGCTGAAGCTCTTTTCATTGCGGGAAGAAAGTCTGGAGTCGTCATTGGAGAAACTAAGATTTCCCCATCTTTCAAGCTATTCATGTCTTTTTTTCTAATTAAAATTCTAACTCTTCCCTTTACTTTTCCCTTAAAGGCAGAAAATCCTTTAAATTCTAAAATACTTTTATCCCTCATTGCTGAAACAAATTCATATTGTGGATATTTTTCCGAAAATTCTTTAAGAGATGAAAGACCAACAAATAAGCCTGGTAATGAAACAAAACCTCCTATCCTCTTCTCAAGAATTTTTTTATCAGGAACATTATCTAAATCTTCTTTTGAAATAACGCTTTCGTAATTCTTAGTATATGGAATTATTTTTGAAAAGGATTGTCTAATAATTTTATCAGAATCATCACCCAAGGTATCTTTGTCTCTTATCTCTCTTGCCCTTATCAAAATCTCTTTTGGAGTTTTATCATTCCCAGCAGAAAAATAAAATACAATAAATCCTTCCAAGGCTTTATAGAGAGACTTGATATATCTTTTAAAATCAGCAATATTATCAAAAAATTTAATTTTGGAGTATCTATCTAAATGTTCTTTGTAATAATTAACATATTTTTCAAAAAACTCATAACCTTTAGAATTTTCTTCAAAAATCTTCTCAGTCAATTCCTCTATAACCTTATCATTCATCCATTCCTCTATAATATATTCTTTGCTAAAAATAATCATTCCAGGATACTTTAAATCTTCGTTAGTTATATCTTTATAGACTTCAGAGATACCAGTTATGAATCCCTCAACTAAAATAAGTGGCAAATCTCTTACATATTCTTTTTTATATTTGTTTTTTGTAGCTTCCTTTCCGGAACCTCTAATCTCTGAAAAATTCTCATCTTTAACTGGACTTTCAATTTTTATATTAAATAATACTTCAATATCTTTTATGGACTTATCTGTATACAATTTCCCATTAGCGTAAATATAATACTTACTCCTTCTTTTAAGCTCATCAACTGAAGGAATATCTTCATCCAATATTTCACTCTCAAGAACATATTTAGCATAATTTGTTATATTAGGATATAATTTTTTAAGAGACTCTTCAACTAAGGAATCTAGTCTATCAGCATCCTGATACTCCTCTCTTATTTTCTTCAATCTTGAAACATCAATTCCTTTACTGCTATAAAGATTTTCATCTTCTAACAACCACCACATAGTTCCAAAATATATCCATCCTTCTCTAGCTAATTTAAGCACTTTTTTCAGCTCAGAAATAGATAAAGTATTCTTACCTTTGCAAACTTCTCTCAAAGAACTTATAATCTTTATATAATCCTCTCCAATCATTTTAACAAAATTTTTATTCTCAAGAGCATATTTCATAGTTTGTTCCTTATCCCACTTAACACCCTCACCACTCATATAATTATTAACTACCTGCTCATTATTCTCAAAAATAAGGTAAGGCACAACTGGTTGCATTTCTTTTGCCCAAGGTTTTTTAACTATTGTTTGGGTATCACACCACAGCTGAACGGCAGTTAAGGTAAAATCTCTTGTAAAAGCCTTAAAGTATGAAGACTCTCCAAAGTTACCAAACCCTTCAACAACAACACCTTTCTTCTCCGCCTCTTTCTCTAAATCGGAGACAGAAATTAATTTTGAAGAGCCATTAAAAGTAACCAAGGCACAACCCTCGGCTCTTTTTCTTATCAAATCAATTTCCTTTTTAGACAACTTATCCACTTTAAAGACCTCTTCCGGAGTCAAAAGATTGGCTATATCTTTATATTTTGGATAATTTTTCTCAATGAAATCAATAAATACTTTATCTCCATCATCACCATACTCTTGCGTCTCCTCTCTAACTTTTAATGCCTTATCACGAATTTTCTTAGGAATACTCTCTATATCAGGAATGACAAACAATTCCGCCATAGGCGACCACCAACTCGCCCAATTAGAATAAAGCTCCTTCATTTCGGAGAGATTTTTAATTTTCTTTTTACCGCTAATGTAAGGAAATAAAATATTCCAATATTTATAAAACTCTTTAGTAATCTTGTCTATTAAATTTAAATTTTCAGTCAAGCCCCGAGAGATTTTATTAAATACATTCTCCAACTCTTTCAATTCATAATAAACTTCTAATATTCCTTTATCGTTCAAAAGAAAAACCATATTTTTTATATTAGTATCTTTAAAAGTCTGGCTAAAAAAGTCTCTGTTAGATTCGCTCCAAACATGAGCATAAAAGAGGGAGTGTTCTCGGGACATATACTTGGATAATTTAATTTTCTCATCCTTTTCGCTCTCTTCTTTCTCAATCCTCTCTAAAATTCTTACTATGCCCAAGTTAGCATCAACTTCAATTAAATCTCCTGTATGAATATTAAGAACAACATTCTTATTTGTTCCAATTATACAAGGAATTCCTAACTCTCTACTAATTATAGCAGCATGAGATAACATTCCACCTTGATTTGTAACTATCGCTGAAGCTTTTCTACATGCAGCTATAATTTCTGGAGCAGTACTTTCTGCAACAATAATCTCACCTTTCTGCATCTCTTTTACTGCAAGAGCCAATTTGTCAAAATTCTTAAAGTTGGCGGAAAAAACACGAGCTCTTCCCTGCACCTTACCTTTATTTGCAATACCCCCTCTTATCACTTTTGTGATTTCTTGATATTTAGAAATAAATCTTTTTGCAAGTTCTTTTGAATCCTCTCCAAAAATATTATCTTCCCTTGAATTAAAAACCAAATGTCTGTCTTTTATTTTTTGTGCATCTATTTTAACTTTATTTTTTACTAAATTAATCAAGTCTTCTATACTATAAAAGAAAATATCTGTTTCAGGAACTTCAGTTTGTTTTGATATTTTTCTAATAAGACTCATCAAATATCCATCTCCAGCAAAAAGAATTTTATTAAGATAAGACCTACCATCCAACTTCAATTTATCAAATTGTTCTATAGAAATTACCATTTTCTCTTGTTCAATTAAATCTGTATAAAAGAATTCAGTTTTAGCATAATAAGAGAAATGCTTTGAAGCTAAATCTAAAAATTTCTTTACCTCTTCTGCACTTAACTTAGGCTTACTCAAAACTGATTCAAAGTATTTTGAAGAATCTTTTATATATTGATGAAAATCCCTATTATATTCTTCAAATAATTTCTTATTAGTATAAAGTTTTCTACCTTCTTCCAAAGTTTTTCGCTTTGAAATTAGAGGCAAAAAAGACATCCAATTCTCTGAATCTTGTATACTTAAAACACCAAGAGAATTATAATACTGCAAAAATATATCGCCAAAAATATAATAAAAAGCCTTTCCTCCAAACATTCTCTCATAATCTTCAGATTTATACTTATCCAAAAGACTCTCTTCATAACTCTTACTATTCTCTTTCCTCTCTTCTCTCTTCCCCCCTTTCTTCTCCTCCTCAATTCTATTTAATATCCTAACAATCCCCTTATTAGCATCCACTTCAATCTCATCACCATCCCTAATAACTTCTGTAGCATTTTTTGTTCCAATTATACAAGGTTTATTTAATTCTCTACTTACTATGGCTGCATGACATGCAATTCCCCCCTCATTTGTAACTATAGCAGAAGCTTTTTTCATTATAGGAACAAATTCAGGACGAGTCATGCTCGTTACTAAAATATCTCCTTCTGTAAAAGAGTGAAATCTATTAGGGTCATAGATTATTCTCGCAATACCCACTACCTTGCCTTTACTTGCAATTTGCCCAGTAATAATCCCCACATCGCTTCTATTTTTCTCTAAAGATTTTGATTCTTCAAATTCCTCTTCAAGATTTTCATATTTTTCAGAATATCTATCATCCCCATAATATAAATTAACAAAATCTCCCCGCCTTTTTTTAATATTTGGAATATTATCTAATAAAAACTCCCTCCCTTTTAACACCTCAAACACATAAGAAACAAATGAAAGGTTTTTCTCCGTGCCCCATTTCTCATAAACTCTTCTTACACATTCATTTAAAAGAACATCTAATTTATTCATAAGAGGTTTTCTATCATCTCTTAGTTCTATTATCCAACTTAGAAAATCTTCAATAGATTTTTCCTCAAGGTTAAGTGTTCTTCTAAGTTCTCTTTTTTCTAAAGATTTCTTTGAAATTTCAATTTTTGATTTTTCTATTTCCTTTTTTAAATCCTCAATATTTATCTTTGATAACTTATTTTCAACTTCCTCTTTTGTAGGTGCAACAGAATATCCTGTATAAACGTGCTTTAGATATTCCGAGTTTTTTTTAATATTATTTACAAGGTCTATATTGTTTTTCAAATCAAATGATTGAAAATCGTATATTTGAGTAATCTTAAAAATTTTATCAAAATTTATTTTAAGTCCTCTTTCTTCATAAGTTTTTTTGACAATGTCCTCATCCAAAAAATCAATAAACAAAGTTAAAGCTACAATTTCATGCAAATATTGCTCAGTCTTTTTAAGAATATCGAGCAAATCCATCTCACTTAAATTCTTCTTATTAAAATAATCTTCATAAAAGGAATTTATTTTATATTTTATTTTATTATATCTATCTGTAATTTCTTCTTTATATTTTGGATCTTTGATATAGTTAACAATTGCTTTTCTAGAAATACTCAAATACTTATTCAAACTTATGTAATGAGTAAACATTTTATCTCTTTTTATACTTAGAACTGGATAAATTCCCTCTTTCTCTTTAAATTTATCATCATAAAATTTTAACCATCCAGTTAGCAAAAATAAAGGAATAAATTTCCCTCTAATAACTAATAACTCATCTCCACTCATTTCTCTTTTAAATTTTTTAACAAGAGACTCCTCTCTAGAAGAGGTCTTCGTCAGCGTCGTAATCGGTCTACTCTGCACAATATAAAATTTACCTCCTTCACGAGCCCACTCAATATCGCAAGGAAATCCATAATGCTTTTCAATTTTCAAAATCAATTCACTCAACTCAAGAATTTCCTTATCACTTAACTTCTGTCTCCCTCCATTCTTAACTTCAACCCACTCATTACCTCCATTCTTTGCCCTAAACAATCCTCGCATTTGTTCAGCAACATTTTTGTCCATAATTCTCCTAGGACTCTTTTCCACAACATAACTATCTGGAGTAATTTGTCCTGATACAATTGCCTCTCCTAATCCAAAGCCAGCCTCTATAATTAACTGATTATAATCTTCAGTTACAGGATGAACAGAAAATGCTATCCCTGAAACTTCACTCTCAACCATTTTCTGTACAACAACTGCAACAGATATTTCTGCTCCATGCAAGTTCTTTTCAAATCTATAAAAAATTGCACGAGGTGTAAATAGGGAAGCCCAACATTTTTTCACATTTTCCAATAAATCTTTTTCACTAGTATTCAGAAAAGAATCCAACTGCCCTGCCCACGCAGCAGAAGCCGAGTCTTCAGAAGTTGCACTTGAACGAACTGCAACATATTTTGCCCCCAATTTTTTAAAATTACTATTTATTTCCAAAGCGATATCTTTAGGCATTTTAGCATTTAAAATTAAACCTTTAATCGCTTCAGAAGCTTTCTCAATAGAATTTATATCTTCATTATTAACTTTATGTAAAATAGAATCTATTTCGTGAGTTAAATCGCATTCTTCAATAAATCTCTCAAAAGCACTAGATAATACAACATACCCTTCAGGAACTCCTATTCCCGCTTGTGTCATCTCTCCCAAACTAGCCCCCTTACCTCCAGCTAATCCCACATCCATTTTTCCCAGCTTATTAAAATGCCTTATCAATTCCACATATTTCAGTAAATTTCTAATATTATATTGCTTTCGGTCAAAGAAAAAACCGCTAAAAACAGGAGAATTTTTAAATTGTGAAACTCTCCACAGCAAGCTATGGGACATCAAACGATAAACTCGTAATTATATATAATACGCTAAACCCTTCGAGCATTAGATACCTATCATATTTATATTTTTAAATTATAATACTGAATTGCTTTATGAATAAAGCAAACTATAGGGTATTACGAAGAATAAATGTTCCAATGCAGTTCTCTATATTGGAACCACTTCTTAAGACAAAATATCATAACACCCTGAAAAACAGCAAACCTTATAAGCTATCATTTTGCTAAATTTAAATGTCAGAAACTAGAAAAACGGGAAGAATTTTACCAAGAAATTATGGAATAAGATTGCAAAAAAGATTTGGTCATTTTGATATGTTTATTCCTCCAAGTTCCTATATTTTGGCTCAATTAGCGCTTGAAACTCCAGAAGAAATAAGAGGAAGAATTTCAGACCGGGCAGAAAGAAATGGAAGAAATCCTGAAGAAGTAAAAGAAGAATTTGTTAAAGCAGTTGTAAAAAGAGAAGGAACAAAAAACATTCTGAACAATTCAAGAAGAACCGAATCAAGGCAAATTCACAATTTAGCACTTCGAAGCGTAAGTAGACAGGGAAGAGTATTTGAAGGAAAAGTAAAATCAAAGGGAAGAGAGTGGGATGATAAATTTGTAAGAGAAGGATATTACACTTTTTATTTGGTAACAGCAGAACAAAGAAGAGGAGAAATAAATATAGGTTATCCTGGTTCAAGAACAGAAACATTAGATAATTTATTCTCTGAAGGAAAATTTAGACAAGCTACAGCAGTAGGAATACATTTAGCAGTTCCTGAAATTGCTTTTTATTGGGACAACAAAGAAAACACCCCTCAAAAAGCAAATATGACTGGACTACTTCCAGCAGATAGAGAACCAACACCAGAATTACCTTTTACTTTTAACTTTTTCAAAAGACCAGATAAAATGTCTGAAAAAGAGAAGAGGTTGCATTCCTTTTTAACAGATTTAATTATGGATTACTATTTAGAGGAAAAAAGTCAATTTGAATTAAGCGTAGACGCTTTAAAAAATCCAGAAATTTACAGCCAAACTTTAGTTGAAGCAATTAAAAGCCCCCAAGATTTAGCAACTTTCAAAGTGATGAGACAAAAAGAGGAAGAAGTCTCACAAGGAAAAATTTCATCTACTAAAGATAGAAGATATGGAGCAGTAACTTCATTAGTAGAATCAATAAAAGGATATTTAGAAAATCACTGGCATTGTCATTTTTCAGGATATTGTAGAGAATTCGTAGGAACTCCCTGGGAGACAATAGCCCAAAGATTTGAACCAAGAAACACGGGTCCTGTTTATTCAATAGCAACGAGCGACGAGCATCCTCCAATTATAGTAGCTCGAAAATTATTAAAAAAAGCAACCGATTGGTGGAATTCAACAGATTCCTTACAAACAACAACTCTTTCTGAAAAATTAGGAATAAAATATAGAACAACAGACGATGTTACAAGAAATGATTCTAGGACTACCCTAATTATCCCAGATAAATCTCTAAAAAATTCAGGAATCCACATACCTCAAAATCTCCAAACTGAATACGATGCACTAAGAAGAACTTAAACCGCAGGATTTAAAAACCACATTTTACAAATCCTATAATGGCACAAGGAATGTATCATTATATAAGTGAAGCATGGAAGAAACCTTCAAGAGAACTTTTATATGACCGACTAATAAAATGGAGAGCTGGAGAAGCAGTTGAAAGAGTTGACAAACCATTAAGACTTGATAGAGCAAGAGCACTTGGATACAAGGCAAAAAAAGGATTTATTATATTAAGAGTAAGAATTATAAGAGGCGGAAGAAGAAGAGAAAGAAAAAAAGTCAAAGGTAGAAAATCAACAAGACAAACAGTAAGAAAAACTTTAAAAATGAGTTACCAATGGGTTGCAGAAGTAAGAGCTGCGAGAAAATATCCTGATTTAGAAGTCCTAAATTCATACTGGATTGGAAAAGACGGACAACACTATTATTTTGAAATAATTATGGTAGACCCAAAAAGACCAGAAATATTAAGCGATAAAAATATAAATTGGATTGCAAAAAACTCAAGCAGAAAAAGAGCAGAAAGAGGATTAACTTCTTCAGCTAAGAAATCAAGAGGACTCTTAAACAAAAGCAGAAACTTGAAAATACGTCCAAGTCTAAGGTCTTGGAACAGAAAAGGAAAGTAAAAAGATTATATTTAAATAGACATTTACAAAACTATTTTTATGGGACTTACCGAATTTTTGAAAAGAATTACTCTTATAGCAGTAGTAGTCGGAGGAGGACTATACCTAAACAAAGAAATTAGTGATTATACAAGCGCCCCAACCAATGGAAGAACATATCTTTTTCTATCAGATAGAGAAAATGGGTTTAACTATTCAGATAAAAATAGACCAATAGTTCACTTAACAATTCCTAGAGGGGAAAAAATTTGGATGGCTTTTGGAGCAAGAGACCCTGATGGAATTGTCAGACAAGATTTTTTTGTTAATGGTCTCCCTTTAGAGGAAGATAAAACTCCAGAAGGTTTCGAGAAACCACCAATAGGTCTAGATGCTTCGCCAAGACAACTTAACATACCTTTCAGTAAATATACTAGAGGAAAAGATAAAAGAGATTATGAAATAACTTATCAAATAACAGATTCAAAAGGCTATCTTTCATCCACAAAAGCGAAAATCACTTTTCAGGACTAGTCTTAATCGCCCACTTTTCTCTTTTCTCTTTTTCAATGGGACATTCAGGATTGAAACAAAACTCCCACGGACGCTTACCTTTTCTAATAGCAAGTAATTTAGGAAACTTATCCGCCTCGCATTGAGTTTCTGCTTTTTTTATCAATGCATTTGGAGGCAATGAATAGGTATGCTTACACTCTGGATAATTTGAACAAGCGACAAAATATCTTCTTGCTCCTCTATTAAACAATATTCTCAAATCGCCTTTATTACAAGAAGGACATTTTTGTAGAGTATTCAAAGTTTGTTGCTCCTGTCTAAATTCCTGAATACCTAAAAGAATAGACTTCCCAATCTCATTTTCTTTACTCTTAAATTCCTTTGAAATATCTAATATAAGTCTCTTGGCTTTTTCTATAACTTCCTGCTCCTTTTTTTCCAAATCAGAATCTGAATCTTGTAATTTTTCCATCTCTTCTTCCAATTGCCTTGTTAAATTTTCATCAATAATTATAGGAGAATGCCTTTCCAAAGAATCAATAAGATGCATTCCCAAAGAAGTCGCCTTTATACTATTCCCTTCTAAATAACCTCTATCAAATAAAGTATCAACTATACTAGAACGCGTTGCTTTTGTCCCAAGATTTTTCTTCTCTAAAATAGAAATCAATGAAGCAGGAGTATACCTATTTGGTGGTTGTGTTTCTTTCTCAACAATATCTATTTTATCTATCTTAACTTTACCCTTCATATCAGGCAAATCCATTTCTTCAGTTTTATAAGGATAGACTTGAGTCCAACCCTTCTCAATAACTTTCTGCCCATTAGCCGTGAATTTTACTCCCTTTGCATCCAAAACTATTCTCTTATTTTTTGTCTTCAAATCAGAACAGAATAAACTGATAAACCTCTTGACAATTAAATTGTACAACTTCTCATTTTTTTCATTAACTTTACTTACCTCTCCAGTCGGATAAATAGAAGGGTGAGCTGGGTCAGATTTACTCCCTTCAATTGGTTTTTGTCTTGAAGCAAATTTAACTTCAGAAAAACTTTTGCCCAATTTATCCAGTATTTTCTTAGGTTTTATCTCTTCAGGTAATTTCTGAGAAGAAGTCCTCGGATAAGATATCGCCCCATCAAGATATAATTGTTGAGCAATTCTCAAAGTTTCAGAAGGATTTAATTTAAGTATTTTATACGCTTCCTTTTGAAGAGTAGTTAAATCAAAAGGAACTGGCGGTTCCACTTTTTCATCAGACTCTTTAGTTTCAGCATCTGCCTCTTTAATATTTTTAAACTTTGCAAGTTCTTTTTTATCAAAAATATCTTCAGGATGTTTAAAAGTTACCCCATTTGATTCTGCAAAAACTTGCCAATAAGGTTCTGACTTAAAACTTTGAATTTCTTTTTCTCTATCAACGATTATTTTTAAAGCTGGACCCTGAACTCTTCCAATTGACAATATCCTAAATGAACCAGTTGTTTTTATCGCAGACATTAAAGCTCTTGACAAATTTATACCATATAACCAATCTAAAATATGTCTTGCCTCTCCTGCATAAGCATTTCCCCAAGCCATTTGAGGCAAAGGAGAATCAAAAGATTTTTTCAACTCTTCAGAAGTTAAAGTTGAAAACTTCATTCTTTTTGCATTTTTAACATTACAAATAAACCTCAATATATTCCATCCGATTACCTCTCCTTCTATATCAAAGTCTGTCGCAATAAAATACTCTTTCGCCCTTTTTGAAAGTTTTTTTATTAAATTGTAATATTTTTTTGTATACCATGAACTTTTTGACACAAAAGCTGGAACCCATTCAACTTCAAATATTGGCCAACCTTTCTGTCCTTTTTTGTAAGTCAGATTAAGAAGATGTCCAACAGCAGAAGCAACAATTATTTTCTTTCCGCCGTATTCCAATTCATAATAAGATACTCCATCTTCTGTATATTTCGAAGGATTTCCAAGTGCATCAGCAATTTTCTGCGCCGCCTGTGGTTTCTCCGTTATAATAAAAATAGAATCTTTTTTAGTTACCTCTTTCACTCTCTCTTCAGAAAGCATAATTTCTTTTTTACCAACTCTTCTCTTCCTTAATTTTCCATTTTCCTTTTCACCTTCTCCATTTTCTATATCCACTTTCTTAGTCCCTGGAGATTCCACTTTAGTAAGCTCTTTTAAAGAAAGTTTAGGTTTTACTTCTTTCTCAAATGTCATCTTCGCATCTTCAACTCTTATAAAATCTTTCACGACCATTTTAACACCATTGTATTAAGCTTAATTAGATTTATACCTTGCGGTATAGAGAAATACCTAAAATCTTTTATACTTTAATACCTAAATAAATAAATGGTCTATTTAGTTGAACCCTCCAAAGAAGCAATTCAAGAAGTTAGCAATCTTAATCTAGGAATGCCTTTTTCCCTTCTTCCAGAATTTTCAAGCAACTTACCCCCTCGCTTAACTGCTCTTGTTATGGAAGGACACTTAACTCCTCAACAAATACAATTAGCTTTGATACCTCCTGTTCTTAGACAAGCAAGAAATGATTTTGAATATTTATTAAAGGGGCAAAGAGAAAGAAGAGGAATGCAACCCGAAGCAGACCATTTGGACAAACCAAGATTTCTAGCTTATGCAATTGCAAAAAAAGCCTTAAACAAATCAGAATTAGCTCAAATAAGATTTGACCATGGATACACCCCACAAACATTTTGCAGAGAATTTGACCCCTCCACACTACTAAAAGATTTAACAGACAGACTTCTCAACCCACAAAATTACATACCAGCCACTCTTCCCAACGACCCAAATTGTTGTTATGGATAACTGCATTGTTTATGTCTTAGTTTTAGGCAGTTATCCATTAGAGAACTGCAAGATGAATAGGATATAAGTTACGCAGTTCTCTATATTGTTAATTTTAATTCCACACAAGCACATTTAAAATTATTTCAAGATTAATTTTCTTAAATTTTTCAATATTAGGTTCTCATTATTTGAACAACCAATATTAATTAAATTTTTATCTATCATTTCATCTCTAACTTTATCAGTAAAAAAATACATAACCTCTTTATCTTTAAGTTTCAACTCTTTTATAAGTCCAAGCTCTAAGAACTTCTTTATCGCCTTTCTTAAATCCTCTTTTTTAAAAGAAATATGTCCTCTTAGCTCTTGCTTATAATCTTTCAAAAGATTACCACCTATAACTCTTGCTTCATGTAAGATCGTTAATAATTTCTTTTCTTTTTTTGTTAATTCCATAAAACTATAGAAAAGATAAATATTTATTAATCTTTGGTAAGTTAAAATCTCTTATAAAATCATCTCCTAAAGGCCTCATCATGATGTCCAAAAAATATAAATTTAACAACCCTTTTATTCTCATCAACTTCAAATTTAAGAACAAAGTTCTTCATGATATGAACCCTCTTTCTCCAACCAAATCATATTTTAATGGCTTGTAATGTTGAGGATTTTCAAGAATTTCTTTAATCTTATTCATGATTGCTTCATAGACAACCTTATCTTTTTTCCATAATTTATTGAGTATCCTCTGCAAAGAAGGTATAATCTCATAGTTGTACATTTTATTGTTCAATAAGTCTTCTCAACTCACCGATATTCTTAAATTTTATGCCTTTCTCTTTCCTTTTCTTTTCCAACATCTTCTTAAATTCTTTTTTAAGAGGTAATTCATCAACAGGATGCCAGTCAATTTTCTCACAGAATCTCCATTCCTCTTCTGTTATTCTTCCAAATTTAATATAATTCTCAAAAATCAATTTTTTAATAGTTTCCTCTCTAGCAATCTCACTCCAATTTACCCACATAAAATCTTTTATATCTTTCTTAAAATCTTCAGATACCGACAAAGTTATACTCACCATATTAAATTTTTCCAGAATTCTTCAAATTATTAAATTTAATTAGTTCTTTAATTCTTAATTCAAAACGCTTCTTTAAATATTCCGCCCAATTTATTTCAGGATGTTCATCTATCTTTTTCTTTAATTCTTCAGGTATCGAAATAGTAAATGTGGCCATTTTTGCTTACAAACTAAATTTAGTTCAAAAACTATAATTAATCTGCCTATTTAAAACTTTTTATATCTTGATATTGTCTAATCTTCGTCAGATAAGATTTTGAGCAATATATCTAATTAATCCCAATAATTTGTTTCTTCCTAAATCAATTTTTATCTCAGCCATTTCTGAGGGAGTCTTACCTTTCAATTCTTGATGAGGATTTACAAAGTTATGTAAGATTCTTTGCAAGTCCATAAAAATTTTTGCACCTTCAAAACTTCCAAATCCTCCTCTAATGTTTTTTATTCTGTCTTCAATTTTTCCATTATGCCTCTCAATTGGATTATTATTATGTTTCACTCCACATTTTTGGTAGCAATTGATATACCAAAATTTAACTTACAAACTCTATTAAACAATTTCATAAAAGAAGATTTATAATTTGCAAATTTATCACAAGTAAATTCAAACAACAATCTATCTCTCTTTTTCTTATGTTTCTCTGATAAATATCTTTCAATTATTTGCCAATAACAACTATCTTTAATCTCCTTTAGAAATTCATAACATTTACTTTTTGTTCTTTTATCGACGAATAAATGAGCTAAAACATATTTTGATTTACTATCTATCGCATTCAAATCAAAATTCCAGTCATCTTTAACTTTAACATATTTTTCATCATAATGAATGTTTCCTTTAATTATTGGCTTAACATTTTCATTTATTAGATTTTAAAAAAATAGAATATTTTTTTGTCCATCTGTTTATTGTTTCTCTTGTTACCTTAATACCTTCATGTTGCCATAAATGATATTGAACTTTGAACAGAGAAAATCCATCAATATGTTGATGAACTGCTTTAACAATAATTTCTTTTTTAAATCTCATTCTTTTGAATCCATCATTTTCAACAAACCATTTTTTGCAATCAAGACATTGATATTTTTGCTTTTTCTCATTATTATTAATTCTAAAACCTTGTTTTAAAAAGTTAGACTTTTTACAATTAGGACATTTTATCTTCATGTTTTTTACCTCCTTTCAGAAAGATAAAACGTCTCTAATATATAAATCTGACGTTAAATAGACAATATCTTATATCTTTTAAGCAAAAAAGCTTATTAATAACATTTAACTAAAAAAATCATGGCCTATGTTTACTTAATAGCTTCATTTATTATGGCAATTTTTTGGGCAATTTTTTTCATTATAAGAAAAGATTTAAGAAAGAAAATTTTATTTACAAGTTTAATTGGTGGAATTTTAGGTTTTACAGAAATTTTTTTCGTCCCAAATTACTGGAATCCTCAGTTTGAAGTATTTAAAATAAGAAATGACTTATTCTTTGAATCTTTCATATTTACTTTCTTCCTTGCAGGATTTTCTTCCACCTTATACCAAGTAATATTCAGAAAACCGCTCTTTAAGGTAGAAAAAATAAAAAGAAGAATACTTCTCCTCCTTCCAATAATATTCTTTATTTACATACTAATTCCAGAAATAAACGTTATATTTTTTTCAATATCAAGCATGCTTATAGTATCTTTTCTATTTTACTTATCAGAGAAAAAAATTGGAAAAGCCATATTAATAAATGGTATTCTAAATTTCACATTTTTCACCAGTTTATACCTCTTTTTTTGGAATCTTTTTCCATCTATCCAAACAAGCTACAATTATGAGGTTTTATCAGGAATAAATATAACTGGAATTCCCATCGAAGAACTGCTGTTCTACTTCGCAATGGGAACTAATTTCTGTCTTTTTTATGAAATTTTGAATAAAAGAAGCAAAAATCTCAAATCTCAATAATCTTTCCCTGCCTACTAACATTAATCACTCTTGTCTTTCCTATTGTATCCTCAAGACCGGAGGCCTCGTGAATATGTCCATGAAGAAGAATATCTGGTTTGAATTTTTTTATTGCTTTTGTTATTGCCTGACTTCCCGGTATTCCCGAAATTTCTGAATTAGTCTCCGAAGGATGCATGTGAGTAAGCATTATCTTTTTCTTCACTTTTCCCAAACCAGAATAAGCTTTCTGCAAGGTCTTAAAAATTTCATCATCGGAAACTCTGCCAGGCCCAGGTCCATCTGCGCCCCCTGCCCCAAAAAAACCAATATCATCATATTTTACAGAATATCCATGAATATTTCTAACTCCATAAAAATTAGCCAAAAAATCAGTCGTAGCGAATGAGTCCCAATTCCCTGGAATTATAAGAACTCTTTTATTTATATCTTTGAAAGGTTTAATTATATCTTTAGTTTCAACCCACCCAGTCAAATCTCCACATAAAACAACAATATCAACATTCTCCTTCTCTGCCTTTTCAGCAAGTTTTTTCACAAGCTTTGAATCTCCATGAATATCTGCAGCAGCAAGTATCTTAAATTTCTTTACCATCTTAAATTAAACAATATCGAGAATTTAAGTCTTACGGCAAGGTTTTTATACATTTAATCCTTAAATTGAAAATGAAAAAAAGAGGTTTTGGAAAGATATTTATAATAATTTTTTCAGTTATACTAATACTTATTCTCATAGTTGCAATGTTTCTATATTCGGCTTTAAAAGTTCCAGATTATGGTGAAAAAAATAGAATAATCTTGCAAAATCCAATAAAGGGTCTTACTCTAGAACAAGCAAAAATAAGTTTTAACGAATCTTTCGTAGAATATTTACTTTATAGCATAGGAGCAAATAATTTACATAATCCTCCTTTAAGCAACAATAAACCAAAAATAAAAATAATTATTGAAGATGAAATATATAGCTCAATAATAGAAAGAGGAAAGGTAATTGTAAAAAAAGAAGACATTTCAGACCAAGACATTACTCTTAAAACAAATAAGGAGGAAGCGATAAAAATGATGGAAAATAAAAATTACATAAAACAATCATTCTCATCAGGAAAATCGGAACTATCTCTTTTAGCAGATAAAGCAACTCTTTTTGCAAAGGGATATCTTAACATATATAAAGAGCTTAAAGGAGAATCCATAACGGGTGGAGTAATAAAAATCTATATAGAATAACTATTTTATAAGAATAAACCTCTTTTTAATTTTCAAAGAGTAATCTGAGATTGCTACTTCATAAGATAACAAAATAAGAGAAAAATTTAAAAGCAAGTATATAGCTTTAATTATATACTTCAGATAATATATACTGAACTAAACACAAAAATGAAAGACAACTTCGATATCTTTTTCAGAAGAAAGCCGGCCTTGATGCTTGTTGCTCTAAAAAGAATTGCAAGAGCAAGATACGGAAGCATATTAGCAAAAGAGGTTGATTGCACTTACAGCCATGCAGTAAAAATTCTTCAGCAACTTGAGAAACTTGGACTAGTAGTATTTGAAAAGAAAGGTAGAATAAAACTAATAAAACTTACAAAGAGAGGACAAGAAATTGCAGACAATATAGAAAATGTAAAAAGTGTAGTAAGTTAACTCTTGTTTATCTTTCCCATCATTGAATCCAATTCTTTAAGATTTAATATTCCAGTAAGAAGAATAAGACCTCTTAATGTTGAATCGGTCTTTATCTCATTATCATTACATAACTCTTTTATTTTAAAATAAAGCATCTTACCTTTTTTATCAAAATCAGTCAAAATACAAACTTTTTCCTTTTTAGGAATCAATTTCGAAATCTCTTTCATTCTATCGCTCAAAGAAACTCCATCTTGATGAATAAGAATTATATTAGAAAATCCCACATTTCTTAATATCTCTTCGTCCTTCTTACCTTCAACCAGAATTATCTGGCCTAAGTATCTGCTTATATCTGACTTTAACTTTGGATTAAATTTCATCTATTTTTATGGCTCCTACATTCAAATCCCTTATGGCCCCGACGGGATTTGAACCCGCGACACCTGGATTTCCGCTACTCTAAGTTATTGTAGTTTTTCTACTTACCTAGATGTAGTAAGAGTCCAGTGCTCTACCAGGCTGAGCTACGGGGCCATTTACATTTAAATCAATTAGAATGAGCTTTTAATGGTTTAAAAAGATTGTTTTCTTCCTATCTATAAACTCTCCAAGTATGTTTACACTTTACACACTTGTAAAACTTAGTCTCCGACTCATCAGAAGAACGAGTTTGAGAAGTCCAAAAATAAGCCCTCTTACCATCACACTTTTTACATTTTATCTCTACAATAGGATAAGTATTATCAGATTCCTCATTAATAACTGAAATTGCGTTCGGCTTAACTATTTTCTCAATAGATTGCAATTTCATCTTCTTCTTCAACTTATGACCGCACCTAGCACACTCTGTCCTGCCTTCCTTAACAACAACCAGTCCTCCACATTTTTCACAAAATTCCATATTAAAGAGAAGCCAAACAACATAAACAACTATATTAACTTTTGGGTTCTTTCAACCTAATGACATAAACCCCTTCCACTAATCGGTTTAAATGGCTCAAAGAAAACGAGTTTCACCCATCCAACATAAGGCACTTTAAACAAAGCTCTTCCTACTATTTCATCATCACTCACCGATTTCTCTATGTCTATCTGGTCAGGATTATGGTCTCCTTTAGTATTTATTGGTTCAGTCCCAACAATTCTATGAATTAAAGGATATCTCCGATTAGCATTGAAAACAATTATATCTCCCTCATTATATCCTCCTCTACCAACAATAAAAACAATATCTCCTTTATTCAATCCACCCATTATAGGATAGTTCTTAAAATCTTCTTTTGTTATATTTCTATCTTCATACCATTCAGAATTTTTTTCCCACCAACTATCAAATTTAGATTCATGATACATAGAACAAGACTCTACAACAACAAGAGGGAGAGGTGAACCAGTAATTAAAGACAATAAAGGAAAAAATACAAATTTAATCAAAACAACAGCCAATATCAAAGAAACAAGCCAAGACCGCCAACTATCTTTTTTTAGAAACCGCCAAAATTCTTTTATCTTACTCATGCATAACAATAACAAAGCTCGTTTTTAAAATCTATCTCCTATTAACTTTTCAATTTATCCTGACAACTTAAAATACTACCTGTTCTTCTTCAATTTCGAAATGCGCCGTGCGGGAATTGAACCCGCCTCTTCAGCTTGGGAAGCTGACATACTGACCGATATACTAACGGCGCTTTTTTCTATAAATAAAAGCACAAACAATACAATAGCAAGAGAATCAATTAACATACAATTATAACAAATACTACCAACCAAAAATAATTGAACATAAATTAAATAAAAAGCAAAAACAGCTCCGATAAAAGAAAGTCCAAGAGTCAATCTATAATCCAAAGTTTTAGTAGAGAAAATATATGAAATAGCCAATAAAGAAAATCCGAATAATCCTATCTTTTCAAGGTCAACCCCCATTAATTTACTATACTCTGAACTTCTTACAATATTACAATCGTCGACACTATTGCATAAAAAACTATTTTCAGAACTTGAAAATAGATTTAAGATTATTCCCATATTAAGGAGAATAACCAAAATTATGACAATTCTCAAGATTCCCTTTCTTATCTTCATATATTTATCCAATTTTACACATTAATAAATTTTATGGACTATTAATTTTTAAAGATTTATCTATGAATACCTTTATAAAACCTTTTTTATTAACAAAATAAAGATCGTGTAGCTCAGCTTGGTTAGAGCGCTGCTCTGATAAGGCAGAGGCCCCCGGTTCAAATCCGGGCACGATCATATAGCTTTAAACTCAAGAAGAATCTTATCCTTTGATATTGCATAACTCTTAAGAGGAAGTTCTATTGATAAAGAATTTGTATAAACTTTTTTATTTCCTATCGCTTTAACTTCATATCCCGATTCAGTTTTAGATATAAAAATATCTGATAGTGAAGAAACTCCCGGAGTTAAAAGTTCATAAACGACTTTATTACTTAACCTCTTCACAGAAGATTTAGCAATCTGCCTCGGCAAATTCTCCATCTTCTTTATTTGTTCAGAGTTTATTACATTTAACTTTTCCTTATGGGGTGCAGGATTGTTCTGACTATTTTTATGAGGAACAATTTTTATTCTTAATCCGTTTGGTAAAGACCTTATCTCTGCATTATCCAACTCTGTAACAACTTGAGGATCGCTCTGCTTAAGTTGCTTCATCATATTCTTCATAACAGAGTTAATGACATTATTTATCATCTTATCAGCAAAGGTCAAATTATTTTCCTGCAAATTATTTTCTGGAGCATCCTTCTTACCAAGAAATCCAAAATCTCTTTCCTCTTTTTCTTTATCTATCAAATTAGAACCACAATAAGGACAAAAACTAAACTTCTCCTCAACTTTAGAACTACAAACATCACACTTCACAGAATCTTTATTACTTCTTCCAAAAATCATACTTTCACTAAGTTATCTCTTCTTTTAAATATTTTTGTTTTTCAATATATTCCTAAAAAATCCTATTTCTGAATGTATACTCTTAAATGGATGTGTCAAATTTATATGTGCAGGAGGTAATCTTTCAACTTTCTTTTCCTCCTTAATCAAAGGAAGAGCAAACAATCCAACTAAAAATCTTGTAATAGATGCAATAGCAAAAGTTACTATAAAGGGATTAACCAGATTAAAATCAACATAATTAAGTAATAATCCTCCAAGAAGAGAACCAAAGAAAACTCCCACTCCAGACATTATACTTGTATAAGCTACACATATACCTCTTTTTTGAGGAGACACCGAATCATATGTAAAATTAGTCGTTCCTATTGTAAATGATGCATTGGCAAGTCCTGACAAGAATTGAGGTATAATAATTAAAAACAAGGGGTCTTTAATAAACATCCATAAAAGAGGATTAATAGCAAATAAGAAAGTTGCTAAATGAATAAGTCTTAAATTTCCAAATCTGTCAGAAAATCTTCCAATGATAGGGGAAAGAACTATATGAAATATAGAACCTGAGATTATTACAGCCATAAGCAAAGTATAACTAAACTTCAATTCCTGCAACATATAAACAGCAAAGAAGGGAGAAGCAATCATAAGTGAAAAATTAAACAATGCCTGATACAAAGCAAACTTTCCATAGTTATCAAATCTTTTTAAAAAATCTCTAAAAGAAAAGTAACTTTCTTTTTTAACTTTGAATTTAGGAGAATATATTTTTTTAAGTATTAAAAAAGAATAAATTCTAAAAGAAGTGGCAATTGAAAATATTATTCCAAATCCTAAAATTGCAAGTCCCTTTGTCTTAAAAAAATCAAGAATTATTGCACCAAGCAAAAAACCAATGAGACTTATAGTTCCATTTACTCTATTCTTTATACTAAAATATTTCCCCCTATCTTTTTCAGGAACTAAATCTCCCATCCATGAAAATCCAGGAGGATGCATAATTCCTTGACATGAAACAAGAAGTGTAAATAATACTATCAATGCATAAGGTAAATATTGAACAAACAAACCTTTCCAAAAAAGAAAACATAAAAATATTATTGGAATCCAAATAAATGCCTGTAAAAGAACAAATCTTCTTACAATTTTTTTCCTCGAGTTATTTTCCATCATCTGACTTCCAATCAATTGAGACAAGGGATTTGCAAGTCCAGATAAAGAACTCAATAAACCGACGTGCCATGAATTAGCCTTGAGAGCTAAAGCAAAAGGAGTTATGTAAGACTCCCCTATCCCAGAAGAAAACTGCGAGACAGAACCCTCTTTGATAGAAATCTCAAGTGCCTTCTGCTTTTCTCTTATAGAAAAATCAGATTTTCCATCAACATCTCTTTCTATATTTTTTATATTTCCCCAATTCTTAAAAATATTTACCATTCTCTTTTTTTTATTCAATTAAATATATTTTTCAGATTAATAAAACTAGCGCTTAAAATGTTTGTTGTCTTGTAAAAAAGACTCTTTCCCTTAATCCCAAATTTCCTGGAGGAATATTTAATTTTGAATCTCTAAGAGAAGTATATTCTTCTGGAATTAAATCTTTAGTCCCAACTAAATATACATTTCTTCTTTTATTTAAAAGAGTAGCAACCTGTCCCAATACTCTTGGACCCAATTTAATCTTTTTCCCAAACATATTTCCATTTATATGTATCTGCAAATGATAAAATTCATCTGCCTTCACTTTACTAACTGATTCATTTAATACACTATCAAGATTTTCAGTTTTCTTTCTACCATTTAAAACAATTACTTGTGCCTTTGGATCTTTAACATAATAATCGTAAGACTCTCGAGTTACCTTCACATCCACATATGAGTACTCTCCTCCCTCTAAAATTAGTTCAGCAGAAACATTATATGGCCTTAAAAGTCTTACCTCTCTCATTCCCTCTAAATAATCCTTATCCCTTGGAGGGCTCTTTAAATCTACAATTCCAGGACCAAAAACAAACTTCTTTTTAGTTCTATCTGAAAATAAAACACAGACTCCATCAGAAAATATTGCCCTATCTACTTCAGAAAAAATCTCATTGATATTAGTTCCTTCTAATCTCTCATTATTGTATCCTAGGTTTCTAATTAGTCCTCCATAAGAGACTAATATAGTTCCATCTTGAAACAATATTAATCTAGACTCTTTTTTTCCAGTAAATCTTCTCGCAAGGTCTTCTAAAGTAATAGCAGGAGAATCAGAGATTCTTCTTCTAAGAGCAAGATTTGCTGTTTCTAGCATTTTATTTCGTGTTTGCAATTCTTCATATCTTCTCTCCCAATTAACCTCTTCCTGAGGGAAATCTTGAGGAGATTCCGATTGTCCATCTAATTCACTCATATTTTAAATCCATACAAGAAAGATTTAAATACTTGTATATACATCAGAATATACACAAAGAGATATCATGACAGACATATTTGATACAAAAATATTATGCAGAAATTGTTCAGCACAAATGGAACAAAGCATAGTAAATAAGAAAGGACTTGAACTTAGAGCAGTAAAATGCCCAAAGTGTAACGACACAATTATTCATCCGGCAGACTTAAACAATTTTGAACACTTTAACGATCTAAAAGGAAAGACCTTTCATGTCAAATTAAGAATGGTAGGAAATAGTCACGCAATCAGCATTCCAAAAGAGATAGTAGATTTTATAAATCATACTCATAATCATATGAGAAGAGAAATGAATGATATGGTAAAACTTTGTTTTGAAGACTTTGGAAAATTAAGTGTATTCTTTGATGAAGAAAATGATAAATTTGGAGGACCAAGATGATAAAAAAAGAAGAAATAAAAGAAATTAAATTAAAGGTTGTAGAGGCATTACAAGATGACGCTTACAAGGGTGTCGCGAGAATAGACCCTCAACTAATGAGAGCGCTAGGACTGAACAGAGGAGATGTCATCTTAGTAAAAGGAGACAGAGAAACATCAGCAATTGTTGACCGAGCATATCCTGCAGATGTAGGAGAAAAAATAATAAGAATTGACGGACTAATAAGAAGAAATGCAAAAACAGGTGTAGGAGAACTAGTTTCTATAGGAAAAGCAATCACAAAGCCAGCAAAGAAAGTTGCAATTGCCCCTGCGCAACATGGAATGATGGTGCACGCAGACCCTGAAATGTTAAAATCGGGATTAATAGGTAGAGCCGTAACAAAAGGAGATATTATTTCTTTAGGAGGAATACATAGAAGGAGAGATTCAATGGGAGAAGGAATGCCGGATATCTTTGGAGACCTTCATGATTTATTTGGTTCAAATTTAGGATTCTCAGGATTTCAACATATAAAATTCATAGTAGTAAGCACAAGCCCAGGAAATCCGTGTGTAATAGACGAGAACACCGAAGTAGTTTTACATCCTAAAGCTGTAGAAATTTCAGAAGAATCAATTCCTGAAGTTACTTATGAAGACATAGGAGGTCTTACAGAAGAAGTAAAAAAAATAAGAGAAATGGTTGAACTTCCCTTAAAGCATCCAGAAGTTTTTGATAAACTAGGAATAGAGCCTCCAAAAGGAGTATTACTTCATGGTCCCCCAGGAACAGGAAAAACATTATTAGCAAAAGCTGTAGCAAATGAAACAGAATCCAATTTCATTTTATTAAATGGTCCAGAGATTATGTCCAAATTCTACGGAGAATCAGAAAAGAAAATAAGAGACATTTTTGAAGACGCAGAAAAAAATGCACCATCAATAATTTTCATTGACGAAATAGATGCAATAGCTCCAAAAAGAGAAGAAGTACAAGGAGAAGTTGAAAGAAGAGTTGTTTCACAACTATTAACTATGATGGACGGACTAAAAAACAGAGGAAGAGTAATAGTAATCGGAGCAACAAACAGAGTAAATTCAATCGACCCTGCATTAAGAAGACCGGGAAGATTTGACAGAGAAGTAAGTATATCTCCTCCTGATAAAGAAGGAAGATTAAACATATTAAAAATTCACACAAGAAATATGCCCTTAACAAAAAATGTAGCTCTAAAAGAATTAGCAGGAAAAACACACGGATTTGTCGGAGCAGATTTGAATGCTTTAACCAAAGAAGCCGCAATGATTGTTCTTAGAAAATTACTTCCTGAATTAAATATAGAAGATGATAATCCAGTATCAAAAGATACTCTTGACAAAATAATTATTCGTCAGGAAGATTTTGATGAAGCGCTAAAAATAGTAAGACCATCTGCACTAAGAGAAGTTTTAATTGAACCTCCGAATGTGGGTTGGGAAGACATAGGAGGATTAGATAAAACAAAACAAGATTTGAAAGAAGCAGTTGAATGGCCTATAAAATATGCAGACTCATTTAAGAGATTAGGAATAAGAGCGCCGAGAGGCATTTTATTATATGGTCCGCCGGGAACAGGAAAAACATTATTAGCAAAAGCAGTTGCAAAAGAATCAGAAGCCAATTTCATCCATGTTAAAGGTCCATCTTTGTTAAGCATGTGGGTTGGAAAATCAGAAGAGGGTGTAAGAAAAATATTTGAAAGAGCAAGACAAGTAGCTCCTTGTGTAATTTTCTTTGATGAAATAGATTCACTTGCAACTAAAAGAGGACTAGACATGGGAAATAAAGTAACTGAAAGAGTACTCAATCAGTTATTAGCTGAAATGGATGGATTAGAAGGACTAAAAGATGTAACGGTTATAGGAGCAACAAATCGTCCTGATATGTTAGACGCAGCACTGTTAAGGCCGGGAAGATTTGACAGAGTAATTTTAGTAGATATCCCTGATGAAAAAAGCAGAGAGATGATATTAAAAGTACATCTAAAAAATACCCCAATTTCACCCGAAGTGAAAATAGAAAATCTTGTAGCAATAACAGAGGGTTTTGTCGGAGCAGACATAGAATCACTTGTCAGAGAAGCAGCCATAAACGCTCTAAGAAAAGACATCTCTTCAAAAGAAATCACAATGAAAGATTTTGACGAGGCATTTGTAAGAATAAAACCTTCAGTATCAAGCGAGACAGCAAAGAGATATAAAAAGATAGAAGAATATTATTTGAAGAGCGCAAAAGCCACAGGTGGCTTAGAAATCGGGCCTATTTATACAGGTTAAGGTTTAAATAAGATTTAATCCTATTCAATTTATGGGTGTAAAGTCTGTTTTATTAAATAATAATTCATCTAAAAATACAAAAAAACATTATTGGATTAGGGGATTAGTTCTAGGATTTATTTTCAGTCTTATTGTTTTTATAATCTTAGTTGCTCAATGTATTCAAGGAAGTGGAAAAGATTGTGGTATTGTTCAATCTATCTTTCTCTTAAATATTTTTGAAATAATAGCAGGGGATGCTTCTCCATACATAGTCCTCTTCATCTACACAATCCTAGGCGGAATAATCGGATACTTATTTGACAAATTTAAAAATAGAAATTAATCCCCTCAAGCAACAACA
>Ga0209541_10003085_pt1 | contig 30962 bp, 29 predicted proteins | sample RifCSPlowO2_01_FD_184027 | JGI IMG/M metagenome (GOLD analysis project Ga0209541, IMG submission 184027) | Groundwater microbial communities from Rifle, Colorado - Rifle CSP2_plank lowO2_0.1 (SPAdes) (version 2) | ecosystem: Environmental > Aquatic > Deep subsurface > Groundwater | place... | reverse complement strand
TTTGATATCATTCCTATCTAATAACCTCAAGTAGACTGCCCCAACAACATAAATACTCGTCATAAATAAAAACAAAAGTCCTAATACAAAAAAGACTGAAAAATGGGATAACCCAAAGGAACTAAAAGGCGATGCGATAAACGAGTTAATAACGGAAAATAAGCTGACTCTAACAAAAGAGAGTGTCACGAATAAAAATAAGAAGAAGCCAAAAAACGGCAACAACCATGAAGAAAAGTTAAAACCAAAGAACTTCTTGCTATAATAAGCTGCAAGAATAGATGTAACAAAATAAAAAAACATGAAAGAAAATGCTGCCCCTTCTATCCCTAATCTTGGAATCAACATAAGATTCAGACCAATATTTGAAATCACGCCAACTATGGTTATTTTAAATCCCAGATCAGCACGCTTTAAAGCGGAAAATGCGTTTTTCTGAGAGTAACCGAGGGTAAAGAACAAAAACCCTAAAATAATCAAAAATAGGGTCGATCCACCAGAAGAATAATCAGGGCCATAGAGTGTACCCAATATTTCAGATGGATATATCATGAAAAACAGGAATAGTGGACCTGTTGCAAGAAAAGACCACTTTGTAGAAGAATTTGTCAAATTGTTTATCTTAGAAAAATCTTTTTCGTCTCTGCCATGTATACTGGCGATTATTGGTATAAATATTCCTCCTATGGCAGAGGAAAAAATCTGCAAGAAAGTTCCGAAACCAAGTGATATTGAATAAACTGCAATTAAGGAGGCAGAAGATATAGGTTCCATGAAGTAACCTAATAAAATACGATCAGAACTAGAGAACACAGTGCTTATGATATTCGTGATTATAATCGCGGATGTGAATGGTAAGAGTTCCATTATCAATTGACTGTATGTGATTTTTTCTATTCTTGGTTTCTCAATAGACTTGTACAAAATGAAGAAGTAGTATAATGATATGATGACGCCAATTGAAAATGAAATTATGAATATAAGCGAGAGTGAGGCCGCATTCGCCCCAAAGAAGTACAAAACTACAGGGATTAACAATATTTTCGAAACCAACTGGCTGATCTGCGTAATAGACACTTCTTTCATCAATCTGAACACAGTAACAAAGGCTATGGCAAGACCAAAAAATGAATTCAGTATGAAATAAATTGCAAGAATTTTCAATGGGCTAGAAACCTGTGTATTGCCAAAATAAAGTGAAATATCCTTGGAGAAAAATATGAAAAAAGCAAATGTAATTATTGATGTTATTGCCCCAAGAATAAATGAAAGTTTCACAAGTTTTCTCAGATGATCTGTTTTCCCACTTCCATTATAATAGGCGCCATAAGTCTGCAATGTACTGACGAACTCAAAACCAGTGAATACGGTAAATAAACTGATTACGCTAAAGGCCAAATAATAAATTCCTACTTCTTCTAGAGGAAACAACCTTGCGATGATGATTGTGAAGATAATACCCAAGAATCTGCCTAGGAAAAGCCCTATAAAAAGCCAGAACGATCCTTTTCCCATATCCTTGTAATCCTTATCCATTTCAACTGTCTCTATACCCGCCATAAAAATTTACCTTTATGCCATATATTATACTATAAATTTACGATACCAAAGCTCAAAGCATAGCATAATCCAAAGAGCATGCGCTTTTCTACCCTTATTAAAACCACGAATATCAATAAACTTCTTGTATTCTTGTATGTTTATGTAATCTTCTCTTACATGCGAATCATCAAGAATAGAAATGGCAAAATCCATAATTTCTTTATCTTTGAACCAGTAGTATGGTGAAGCACCGAAACCGCGCTTTGCACGTTTTATTGTTATTTGAGGTAGCAGATCTTTTACTGCTAATTTAAATATATATTTACCATTAAAACCCCTGAGCTTTAAATTAATTGGGGTATTCTTGGAAAAATCAAGCAGGGTATTATCAAGTAGAGGTACACGTGCCTCTATTGAACCTGCCATTGTCGCGCGGTCAACTTTAGTGAGCAACTGATTTGGAAGCGTTTCATTAAGCTCAAAATCCAAAACACTTTGTAAGCTTTTTGAGTTCTTAAAATAGTCCTTATATATTTTTTCTCCATAAATAGAAGGATTTTTTATTATATTACGCCAGGTGTTATTATCTGTCATTTTCAAAAAACGCTCATAGAACCTCTGCTTAATAATAGCTGGAGTAAACCAAAAATAGTTTGAGAAGAATTTATAACGATTATAGCCAGCAAATAGCTCATCACCACCTTCTCCGGTGAGCACAACAGTAACATACTTTTTCGCATATTTTGAAAGCTTATAAACTGGCAAAGCTGCAGCATCCCAATTTAGATCATCATAATAATAGATAAAATCTTGAAGAATTTTCGGAACTTCTCCTGAGTATATGAAAATTTCATGGTGGTCTGTGCCAATATCATCTGCAACCAAGCGTGCATATTGACTCTCGTCATCCTCGCGTCCGAAACCAATATTAAATGTCTTTAAATCATCGTTTGATCTTTTCATAAGGGCAACTACTGTGCTTGAATCTATACCACCAGATAAGTAAGCACCTACTGGGACATCTGCAACCATCTGAGATTGAACAGACTCTTCTACCAATTTTCTTAAACTCTTTGGTGAAACATTGATTTTTTCGCTGCTGCCTTTCACATACTTTCTAATGCGGACAGTTTTTGAATCTGAAATTAACATATGCCCAGGTAATAATCTCTTTATTCCTTTAAATAACGTTTTTTCATCAAACGAGGTGCCAAATGAAAAATAAGAAGAAACCGCATCAAAGTCAAGCTCTGGCTTAATTTCTTTTGTTGATATAATTGCTTTGATTTCTGAACCAAAGAGCAAATTGCTATTAGATAATACATAATAAAGCGGTTTAATGCCAACTCTGTCCCTAGCAAGTATTAATTTTCTTTTATTTGAGTCATATAGTGCAAAGCCAAACATACCATTAAATTTATCTGCAAAATCATTCTCACCAAATTGTTCATAAGCATGAACGATTACTTCGGTATCTGTATTTGTGTAAAATTTATGCCCAGATTTTTCTAAACTTTTTCTAAGCTCCTTATAGTTATATATCTCCCCGTTAAAAATAACTAGAACGCTTTTATCTTCATTAAAAATAGGGTATAACCCTTTTTTGAGGTCAATTATACTTAGCCTTCTAAAACCAAGACCAATGCCTTCATCAAAAAAATAACCATTATCATCAGGACCTCTATGAATCAAAGTAGCGGTCATTTTTTTAATCTGATCTTTTGAATACTCGCCAAATATGCCACAGATACCACACATAACAGTTTTCAGTCCCCAGTTTTCAGTTTTCGGTCTTGAGTTTTGATGCGATTGTATGATGTAATAAATTTACTTATTCTTTTCTCGACTGTTAAATTATTTATAACATAAGATCTTCCATTCTTTGCTATTTTATTTGCTATTTCTCTATCGGCTAAAACCTTGCTTATTGCTTGCGCAAGTTCTTTTGAATCTTTCGATTTTACAAGTATTCCCCGATTGTTTTCTAAAAGCTCCATGTTTCCACCAACTGCCGTGGCAATAGAGGGCAAACCAAAGAGCATAGCTTCCATTAATGATCTGCTTAATCCTTCTGCGAGTGAGGGAAGAACAAAAACATCGCTAGCGCAATAAGCGGTTTTCATCAGTTCATGTCTTAAGAAAGGGATAGTTAGTATTTTATTTTTGTAGTTGCGATTTCGACCGAGCCAACCATGAACGATTTTCTCGTCAAAACCACCGCCAATTAATAAAAGCGTGATATCTTTCCTTCTATTCAACAAATTAGATGCTGCAGTAAGTAGTGTGTCAAGTCCTTTTTCAGCTACAAACCTGCCAGTAAAAAGAATAATTTTATCTCTTGTTTTAATATTTAAAAGCGAGCGCGCGTTGCTCTTCTGAATCTTTGAATAATAGTTTTTATCAACAGCATTCTGTATTGCTACTGCTTTTATTTTATACTTATGTTCGAGCTGATTTTTAAGAGCTATGGAATCGCATGTTATTATATCGACATGTTTTAATACGAAACGTTCGATTTTCTCAGCTATTGTTTTTTTAATGCCTTTAATTCGCACTTCGCTCCAGGGACCATGCATGGTCAAAAAATGAGGTTTATGAAATAACTTTGCACACGCAATGCCTGTAAGCGCTGCTGGCGGATTATGAGAATGAATTACGTCTGGATTAAACTCTTTTATTGCTTTTATTGCTGTAGGTAAGGAAAATAATGAATGTGTTATTTTGCTTTCCCGAAAACCAAGATACAAAAATCTTGTACGATATATTGGAATTTTAAAAAGTTCTTGATCAATGTTTTTTTCAGCGCGCGTTACAACCGCAAGCTCGACATTTTTTTTCAATAGGCCTTCAACTAACTGCGCTATGCAAGCACTACCACCGCCTTGGATAATTGTTCCATCTTTGGATTTATATGGAAAATCAGTAGAAATCATCAAGATACGCATATTAAGCACTTCTCAATAGTTTTTCATATATACTTTGGTAACCGTTAATCATTCTATCGATTGTAAAATCTCTTGCAATTGTTTTTCTGGCGTTTTTAGCTAATTTCTGCGCTAGTTTTTTATTTTCAATAAGCTCTATTACTTTTTCAGTTATCACATCGTTATCTTTAATTGGAATAAAAATTCCATTTTCATAATTTTTGATTAAATCCTTGCTTCCGTCTGCATTAGTTGCGATAACAGGCAAACCTGCAGCCATTGCTTCCATAATTACGCCTGGCATACCATCTCTAAGTGAGGGAGAAACAAAGATATCTGTTGCTTTCAAGATTTGAGGAATGTCGTTACGACTTCCAAGAAATATGATTTTATTATTTAGGTTAAGCTTGTAAACTAGTTGCTCTAAATTTTTTCTATTTTTCCCTTCCCCAACAAGCAACAATTTGGCATTTGGATATTTTGCTAAGATGCTCGAAAATGCCTTAATTAGATAATCCTGGCCTTTGTACCAAACTAATCTACCAGTAAATGTGATTATTAAATTTCTTTCACTGAAGCCAAGAAGCCTCTTTGCCTCTTCCTTTGGGATTTTTAGTTTGTAGTCTTTAATATTCTTACCGTTTGGAACGTAGTAAATTTTATTTTCTGAGATGCTGTTCTTTCTCAGTTCAGTTATCCCATCTTTAAAATTTGTAACTGTTGCATCTGCCAACCATGCAGTTAATTTATTAAAAATATGAACAAACCATGGCTTCCAGCGATCACTATCACGCTTACTGCATAGAACCTTTTTACCGGTAAGTTTTCCAATTAACCTGGCTATTAGGTTATCTAAAAATAAATAGGAATGTATTACATCTGGTTTTTCTCTTAGAACTAAAAGGAATAATTTAACAAAAGCAAGTGGAAAAAGGTATAAGGAATTAATCTTTAGAGAATAAACCTGTATGCCAGTCTGTTCTAATTTCTTTTTGTATACACCGCCTTCATAAATAGAACAAATAATGTGTTTATTTGATTTATCTGAGCTAGCAATATATGCTAGCATTGTTTCAGCACCTGCACTAGCTAAAGTAGAGGTTAAATGAAGAATTTTCATAAATATATCGATAAAAGAAAGTATTTAAAATTAGATTATGGCGCCCCTTGTTCTTCACCTAGTGAAGTAGTTGGTTCTGGGTCAACATATCTACGTATTCTTATCCAGTCATATATGGAAGGGGATACGTCTTCTGCGATAAATGGATGAAGAGGGATGACACCGGTAGGAATATCCGTAACAGAACTTACTATATTACCGCTGTCATCATATCCATAAGCTAAATCATCTCTAATTATTGCTACTCCACCTATTACAAATCTTCCTGCAACCCTATTTAGACCTGGAATCAAAGATCTACTACCAGATCTTAATAAATTTAAAAATGGTGGGTCCTGCAATGAGAGGGAGTGACCAAAAGACTGCCAATTAGCATCTTCTGCCTGATCCATACCAAAAGCACCAGTTGATGTAGGTGGGATATCAACTGATAGATTAACACTAGACTCAACTGCTAAACCTCTAAATTCATCAGATAAATAAGATAGTGAATGATATAGACTTTGTCCGGTTCCACAAGTTGCTAACCCACCAGCTACAGAACAAGGTGTTCCACTTGGTAAAGATGCCCACTCCCCAATGGCATCAAAACCATCAAAAAATTCAAAAACAGCAATTGGATCAAAAATGTTCAATGCTACAGGATTTCCATAATAAACTGCTACAGTTGCAACATTAGGTGTTATTGTTTTAAACCAGATTTTACTTTCTCCTGCTACATCAATTGATTCTGCCCATGCTGCAAGAACACCTAATGCTAAATCTGGATCATCACATGTGCCTTCTAAGAATCTTAGATCTGTTAAATCTGGATTAGTATTTGCATAATTAAATATTGCTGGATTAAGTAATAACAAATGTTGATGTTCTTCTGGGAAATCACCTGCAATAGCTATTTGTCTGCAAAATAACCAAGAAGGATTCCACCATGGTAGCGGTGCACATACCCCTTCAACACAAACCTCTTCCCCTGGACAAGGTAGAACTGACTCTGCAATAACATCTCCTTCACAATGAAACTCTCGGACGGCATCTCCTTCACAAGCATCTGTTACTGTGGCAGCTGGGTTGGGTACTCCATCAATCAGATCTCCTACTTCAGTAGTACCTTGGACAGTAAGATCTAAGCCATCCGGATCTGAACAATATGGAATTATTACAGGGCCTGCATCACCGGGGCCTGCATCCTGCCCAGCGTCAGCCCCTGCATCTACACCTGCATCTCTGCCTGCATCGACACCCGCATCAGTACCTACGTCTTGGCCTGCATCACCTGGACAAATTAATGGACAAATATCACCTGCATCCCGACCTGCATCCCGACCTGCATCCCGACCTGCATCCTGACCAACGTCTGGCCCTGCATCTACACCTGCATCAGGTAATGGGCATAGTACGGGTGGACAACCAGCATCTGGTTGACCTATATCAACACCTACTGGCTTAGCGTCAGTCGAACCTGCGTCTCTGCCAGTATCTGGTTTTCCATCACCATCACAATCTCTTTTACAAGTAGTGGTGTCAACATCTGGTCTATTTGTATCAGCAATTCCTGCATCTCTAGGATCAGAAAGGGCTTGGGGTTTTATATCTAATGTACATGCTGCTGTTAAAGCCAAAAGCGCAGCTTCTACCCAAACTGTGCATCTTCTAAAAAACCCCTGATTTATATTAATATCCCTTCTCGAATGCTCCAAATGTTGTTTTCCTGTAAAGAGATTTCTCATTTTTATCAGTATTAGTTATTTTATGCAACAATTTAAAAATATAGGCAATCTCGGGGCGTCAGTAGTTCCGAACTTCTTTTAACACATTAAAATATAGCCACTGTTTATTCTGATTAGAACGACCAAAATAAACAGGTGGCTACTATGGTTTTCCTCCCAGAAAACTTAAAACCCTTTAGCTCACAGGAAAAAGAGAAGAATATACTGGAAAAGCTCAGCCGTGAGCTGCTGAATTACAATCTTTTCCAGTTTAGAGCCAATGCAAGATATAACTCAGCCCAGATAATGAAACTGTTTGTTGATGCAGCTATAAGCAATAAATCAACAGAAAACAGATCAAAAACAGGTAATTATCCTTCTGCTGATGATGCTTTATTGCATATAAAAGACAAAACAACAATAGAAAACATAGAAAGAATGATGAGAACATTTGTAAGTAGGAGAACAATCAAGCTTATTCAGAGAAGATTCCCAAGCATAAAAGTAGTAATTGCGTTTGATTTTACCCCAGAAGCATTTTATGGAGATAAAAACTGTGAATATGTAACTGGCTATGAGCCAAAGGATGGCACTTACTACTGTTTCAAGTTTTTTACAGTTGCATTAGTAGTAAATGGAATAAGGTTTCTTCTATTTGCTTATCCTGTTTACAGAGGAGATGACAAAATTGCACTAATAAACAAAGCACTGGAATTTCTTAATGCATATTGGATAAAGCCTGATTTGGTTCTTCTTGACAGGGAATTCTATGAAACTGATGTTTTTGCACTGTTTAGGGAAAAAAGAATTAACTTTCTAATGCCAGCAAAACAGGATTCTCATTTTGAAAGAGTACTAAAGGAATGTAAAGGGTTGCCTGCTGTCTTTCAGGCCTATGAAATAAGTAATTCAGACAAAGAATCTGAATGGATTGATCTTGTAATTATCGAAGATAATGAGCATGAAGAAAAGAAAATTTATGGATACGTTACAAATATTCCTGTTTCAGAATATAGGAATGAGGTTTTACTCTTAAGTGATTTGTACAAACAACGTTGGGGGATTGAAACAGCTCATAGAGTTCATGATCAGTTTAGAATAAAAACTTCATGCAAAGAAGGAAATGTCAGGTATTTTTTCTTTGTAATTTCTATGCTTCTTTACAATTTCTGGGTTTATATAAATTTATTGATGAATGATTTTAACATAGAAAATTTTGAGATAAAAATAACAGTTGATGAGATAAAAGATGAGCTAATAGACTTCTTCAGAAATAATCTTGTTGTTTTACCCCTTAAAATTGCAATGTAGTTAGCTCAGAAAATTTTTTAACAGTGAAAACTAGGTTGTGTTTTTCCTTATTTGATCCTATATATCAGGCAAGACCTAGAACGCGAGACTCGCGACCATGAAAAAAAGCATTAAGATTTAATTACCTTCGGAAGTACTAGTTACTGCTGCAGTTACTCTTATTCCTAATTTTCTAGCATGATATAATATAGTTTTATCTGTTATTCCTAATTCTTTTGCAAGTTCTTTTCCCGTTAATTTTCTAGATAATGCATTAAGCATTAACGTTCGTCTTTCATCTTTTATTAATCTGTGTAAATCTAATCCGCTTGAAGCCATAAATGCCTCTATTTGTGAAGTCCCTTTTGATTCATGTGCATTCGCTATTATTTCTGCTATCCTTCTTGGAAACCCAGTGCGCTTTCCTTCATGCAGTATAAATTTAAATGGCCCATATCTTCTTATTGCCTCTCTTATGGATTCTTCTGTAACTACACTTACAGCTCTAGGAACAGTAATTGGTGCTGGCACTCTTTTATGATTTAATGAAAATGCACGATTATCTGGCAAAATGCATCCAGTGTCAGCAAAAACTGCTGCTCGCTCTATTAGCGCCTTTAAGCTGCGAATGTTACCACTAAGGTTAGGTGCAACAGCCTCAATCCTGCGCATCGCTTCTCTAGATATCTCTACTGCCTTAGCATTTTCCTCATTAAATTTTCTCAAGAAGTATTCAACTAATAATGCTAGATCTTCAAGGCGCTCTCTTAGTGGTAGAACAGAAATCTCTACAACATTTAATCTATCATATAAATCTTCTCTGAATCTTCGTTCTGCAATCTCTCTTTGTAGGTCTTTGTTTGTAGCTGAAATAATACGCACATCAACAGATACTAGGTCAGATCCACCAACAGTTTCAAACTCACCAAGTTCAAGTGCGCGTAATAATTTTGCCTGGGTTGTTAAAGGCATATCGCCAATCTCATCTAAAAATAGCGTTCCCTGGTGAGCAAGCTGGAATTTTCCCTTCCTATCTTTTATTGCACCAGTAAATGAACCTTTAACATGTCCAAATAATTCGCTTTCTACAAGTTCAGCAGGTATCGCTGCACAATTCACTGCTACAAACTTTGCAACGTGTCGAGTACTTTCTCTATGAATTGCGCGCGCAACCAATTCTTTTCCAGTTCCTCGTTCTCCAGTAATTAGTACAGAAACATTTGTTTGTGCAACTAGTGCAATTGTTCTTCTTAACTCTTCAATTTGTGGACTTTTGCCAATAATATCAAAGTGATTTCTTCTTCCATTTGGTCTTTCTAATGTGGGTCTAGCTAAAGCAGCCATAAGTATTTGTTGTGTTGGAAAAAGTATATAAACAGATGTAAAATATTATTTAAGCAGTCTCAGGTCCAGCCTTTGGCGAGCCAACCCCATAATCAGCACTGCCTGCGCGCCACCATGTATCATATTTATCGCGCAATTGTTCTTCTATGCTTTTAGAATTTTTAACTGCCAATTTAACATGCGAAATATCAATTAGCTCGCTAGTTTCTCCAATTGCAGTGTCCCCCGCTAATTTTATTATACCTGCAAGATTGCGCAAGCGCAGCGATAACCCATTTGCATTATCAATTACCTTAACTATTCTGCAGGCTTCATTTAGTATCTCTTCAACTGCGCTTCGTGTTGCATGCGGAATCTTGCTATCTTTTGTTATCTCTTGGGCAATAAACTGTGCTAGTTTTTTTCTATTTTCAAAATTATCAGGCATGAATGCATTCATTAAAACTTCATATCCATCACCACGCACGCGCGAGCGTAATGCTGGTACAAGGGAATTGATCTCGTTTATATTTACTGCGCCAACAAGAATAAAATCACAAGGAACTGCATCAACGCGAACTATTGCCCCGCTGCTAGTTGGGTTTCTGCCAACAATTGGAAAATGCTTATCCTGCATTGCAGTTAGAATAAACTTTTGAATATGCCCCAAAGTAGATAGCTCATCAATAAATAGTACGCCTTCATGCGCTTCATGTACTGCACCTGGCAAAACACGCGTAAAAGGTGGAGTGCCTAGATGTGGGTGACCGCCATATGGATCGTGTCGTATATCACCTAGTAGTTCTGTTTCGCTTGCACCACTTGCTTGTACAAATGTTGATCTTGTAAGCGGAATGATTATTTTGCGTTGGGATTTTTTGTTAACCTCATCTAGTTTTCTAAGGTCAGTTTGTGTTAATACATTTATCGTTCCGTCCTTTAATCGCTCGTAAATAACGCGTTCTTGTCTATTATCTGGCGTTGTACGTGTAGTAGTCACTCTTAAATTTTCTTCTTCATGAATTGCAACTATCCCATAGAAATTATCTTCAAAATAAGAACTCGTTTGTTTTAGATATTTATCTGCGCCGCAATTTGGACATATTGCAATCCCATAATCGCTTACACTTCCGCAACGTTTGCATCTAAAGCCCAAGCGCTCAGCTACAAAGCTAGGCACTTCATGTGGCATAAAGTTTTTGCCAACGCGAATATTTTTTGCTTGTTGTTTTGCAATCTCTTCTTCTGTTTTTATTTCAATAAATGGTCGTTCAGGAAGTTCGTTATTGTGCAATACAGAAACCTCATACTTTGGCTTGGGCAAAACGCTTGCAATTGCTTGTGCAATCATGCTTTTTCCTGTACCCGGTGGACCAACCAATAGTAGATGTCTTCTTTGCTTGGGAATTAGTCTTGCAATCTTTACAGCATCTTCTTGTCCAATAATTCGTTCAAATGGATCTTTAGGAATTTCAATATCTCGAGTGGTTTCGAACTCGAATCTATTTGCCATATGTACTTATTATGTCGTAAACTTATAAATATATGTCAGGATATTCTATTTATGCAAATTATGGCCATAGTTAATGTTACGCTAGATTCTTTCTTTGCTGGATCGCGTGCAATCGGCGATGCTGCAATAACAAAAGCGCTATCGCTAGCAGAAGAAGGCGCAGATATAATTGATATTGGTGGAGAAAGCACACGACCAGGAAGCGAGCCAATAAGCGCAGAAGAAGAAATAGAACGGGTAATTCCAGTTATTGAAAGTATTATTGATAAAACAAATGCAAAAATTTCCATTGATACATATAAACCTGAGATTGCGAGAGCAGCAGTTGAAGCTGGTGCAGAAATAATCAATGATATAACTGGTATGCATTCACAGGAAATGCGCGAGCTAGCAGCAGATGAGCATAAGGAAGTAGTAATAATGCATATGCAAGGAACGCCTAAAACAATGCAGACAAATCCTACTTATCAAGATGTTGTAAAAGAAATAAAAGATTTTTTTAACCAGAGAATAGAATTATGCGAAGATTCAGGCATTAATCCACAAAATATTATCCTTGACCCTGGAATTGGTTTTGGAAAGACCACACAACACAATTTAGATATTTTGCGCAACATTGAATCTTTTAAGCAACTTAGTAAGCGATTACTAATTGGTGCAAGTAGAAAATCATTTATTGGAAGGATTTTGCAAAACGAAGAACATGCGCTTCCGCCAGAAGAACGTTTAGAAGGAAGTTTGGCAGTTGCTGCTTACTGTGCACTAAAGGGCGTGGATATTTTAAGGGTTCATGATGTAAAAGAAACAATTAGAGCAGTAAAGATCGCTGAATTATTAAGGTGAAAAAATGAGTAAAATTACAAGTGCATTTGAGCTTGCATACAAAGCACATAAAAAACAGAAAAGAAAAGGTACCAATATACCATACATAGTTCATCCTATGGAAGTTGCAATAATTTTAATGAAAAATAACGCATCAGAAGAACTTATTGCTGCTGGTTTATTGCACGACGTTGTTGAGGATACAGATGTTGAACTGTCTGAAATAGAAAGAAAATTTGGCAAAAAAATTGCATTATTAGTGAGAGGGGCAACTGAGCCAGAAAAATTAACTAAAAAGAAAATAAATGCAAAGAAAAGTTGGAAACAAAGAAAATTACACACAATAGAGTTCATTAGAAATGCAAATCGTGAAATGAAAATGCTTTCTTGTGGAGATAAGCTTTCAAATATTAGAAGCTCATTGTATGAATACGATTTAATTGGAGATGAACTATGGAAGCGTTTTAATGCCTCTAAAGAGCAGCAGATGTGGTATTACTATTCTATGTTAAAGTCTTTTTCTTCTGGTTCTTCTATCGTAGATCTGCAAATGTATAAGGATTTTAAAAAATGTGTTGAACAGCTTTTTGGAAAGTGAAAAAATGTCCATTGTTTTTATCGCCATTGGTTCAAATTTAGGAGATAGATCAAAAAATATTGAAAATGCGATAAGACAAATTGCTAAGCAATGCAGGCTATTGGCAAAATCTTATGTCTATGAGACAGAGCCTAAGTACGTTGAGAATCAGCCTAAATTTCTTAATGTAGTTATCAAGATAGAAACAAGACTAGAACCTTTGGATCTTCTAAATTTTTTATGGGATGTTGAAACAAAGATTGGTTTAGTTCGAACAAAAAAGATAAAATTTGGCCCCAGGGTTATTGATTTAGATATTTTGCTATATGGAAACATAGAACTGGAAACTGAAAACTTAACGATCCCACATCCACGAATGCTAGAAAGGGCATTTGTACTTATTCCGCTTTATGATGTTTGCAAAGAAAAATGGGTAAAAGAGGCGTTGGATAAATTGCCTGAAAAAGATAAAGAAGAAGTTAAGAGAATAGAATAGCTCAAGGCCCATTGCTCACTGCCCATGGCCCATTGTTGGGCATGATAACATTTATATATCTTTTTGTTATATTATAATATTGGTGATAAAATGGAAACATTACTCGTAAGATTAAGCGGAGCAACCGAAAAAGTACTGCTTAAATTAGTTAAGGATGGTTATTTCGCAACAAAATCTGAGGCTATACGTGCCGGTTTGCTAGAATTGGGAAAGGAATATTTAGAAATAAACAAAGCAAAATACCATAGACTACAGCTTGAAAAGGCATTTGCAAAGAAAAAATTGACTGCAGCTCAAATACAGAAAGCATTAGATGAACTTGAGGTTTAGGAATGCATGTCTTTATCGATACAAGTGTTTTTATATACTCATTTGCTTTTCCAGAATCTAATTCAAAACTAGTTCTAAGTCTTGCTGAGAATAAAGAATTTCATGTTATAATAAGCGAGTTAGTTTTACTTGAAGTTAAGAAATTTGTTAGACAGAAGTTCACTGATAAAGAAGCTTACCATGCAATTGAATATCTAAAAGACTTAGCAGAGATAGTCCCAAGAGAGAGCTTATCTGATTTAATGAAAAAACTAAAAGGAAGCATTGCTGACAAGGATTTGGAACATCTTGCGGCTGCTGAATATCGTCGCGTTGATTATATTGTAGCTTATGACAAGCATTTCGATGTCTCTCCCAAATATCGAACACCAAAAGGGTTTCTTAAGGAATTGGGAATTAACACATATGCTACTGAGTATTAAATTTTTATTAATTTAATCCCCGTACTCAACCCACTTATTATGCCCTTGCCAGATTTTTACAAATAGCTTAAGATGCTTTGGCAGTTTTGCTTTCAAATCCTTATGCAGGGCAAGTGCAAAGTTCTCTCCAGTAGAATTTTCCAACACATCGTTTAGGTTTTTCTTATGGTATTTTTTTAAAACTTCCCTAACAATATCCCTAAGCTCGCAAAAGTCATAAACAATTCCATCTTTAACTGGCCCATCAACAGCTACCTCTATCTTATAAGTATGACCGTGCAAAGGCATACTCTTCCCATTAATCATGGCAGAATGTGCCGAATCAATATATTCTACTACTCCAACACGCATAAAATCACTTTTTCAGCTCTAAAATCTTCTTAAGAAAATATTCAGGAGGCATTGCACCCAGTATCTCAACCTTATCATTGATTATTGTTTTTGGAACTGCGCTTACATTATACTTCTGGGAAAGTTCACTGAATATATTAGCATCGATCATGTCTGCTTTTACTTTATCATTTAATAGTGCAAGATCATGTGCTAGTTTGCCCACCTGAGGACAATAAGAGCATGTAGATGTTACAAAAACTTGCATATGTACTGGAAAATCTATTTCTTTTGTTCTTTTTGCAATATCCTGAGATAGCTCTGGTCCACCAAGAGACAGATCTTTAATATCTAATAGAAATGTTGAAAATTCTCCGCCTATTGGCAATCCGAAAAATCTGGCTACACGTTTATCCTTGCCTTCAAGAATTATTGCTGGTGCCTTATCAACTCCATAATCCTTTTCCATTTTTTTATTCTTCCCAAGAGCGAAGATCTCCATGCTGAGTTTAGGGCTTATTAATTTTATACTTTTGGCAAGAAAATTCATCTCATTTTCATATTGGAAATTCGCTGGTTTAAAGAACAATATTTTTACAGGATCGCGCAAATCGCCTAACTGCGTTTTAATTTGCAATAGCATTCGCTCATCTATTAAACTCATAAAATCACAACCTTATTAGTACTAAGAATGTTTTTTAAGTTATTGTTAGAAGTGCATATATGGAAGAGCATAAGAAAAATAATCATAAGGCAGCACTTAGCAGAATGATAGATCGAATCCCCATAGTTAATGTTCAAGCTTCTGTTAGAGAAGTTGAAAATCAAGTCCAAAGTAGAATTAGGGAATATGAGACTATAAACTATGTTTATGTAGTTGATGATAAAACGAAACTTGTTGGTGTTATATCTATAAAAGAGATTTTTAGAGCACCAAAACAAACCAAAATCAAGGAAATAATGGATAAAGAGTTAATCATTGCTCATCCGCATACCCATCAAGAAACAGTTGCACTTCTAGCTATTCGCCATAATCTAAAAGCCATCCCGATAGTTGATAAGGAATACAAGCTATTAGGTGCAGTTCCTTCTGATACCATATTAAATATCTTACATAGCGAGCATATTGAAGATGCTTTGCATGCAGCCGGTATTCATAAATTCAAGGATCCTGCAATAGATATCATTAATGCAAGCGCCACCACTCATTTTCAAAAAAGATTGCCCTGGCTTGTTTTAGGGCTTTTAGGTGGAATTTTAGCTGCGGTTGTTGTGGGCTTTTTTGAAAAATCTCTTGAGACACAATTATTCTTAGCCGCGTTTATTCCTACTGTTGTGTATATTGCAGATGCAGTTGGAACACAAACACAAACTGTTTTTATTAGGTCAATGGCAATTGATCACCATTTAGATCTTAAAAAATATCTTTTTAGAGAGATTAAAATAGCACTTTTACTTGCGCTAGTTTTAGGTATATTAGGTTCTATAATATCATTTTTTTGGTTAAAGTCGCTTTTAGTTGGTGCGATATTAGGATTTTCAATTTTTGCAACTGCAATAATGGCAGCAGCTATTGCAATGCTTTTACCATGGTTATTCTTAAAAAGTAATTTTGATCCTGCAATTGCGAGTGGCCCATTTGCAACTATTATAAGGGATATTCTTAGTCTTCTAATTTACTTTGGTATTGCTACTTTTATGCTTGGGCAATTTTTGTAAAATAAGTAGATGTATTTTTAGTTTCAACCAAAAGGCCAGTTTCCAGGTGCGCGGTGCTGTGCATAAAAACTAGCGCTCATCACTTCTGCTTGAGCTCTGCTAGCGCCAAAATCAATGAATCTTATTATTGCTCTAGGTTCAGCTTTATCTAATCTCGCTACAAGTTCATCCTTACCAGTTCCGTTTTCCAGAGCCCTTTCTATTTTTCCTACTAATTCAGAAATTCTATCACCATGACCATTAGCTGCGCCATTGCCTTTAGTTCTGCCATTTCCGTTTCTATTTGTTCTTTTCTCTTGTCTGTGCAAGTCAGCAACCAAAATTGCAGCGATCTCTTCATTACATAATGTAGCCCTAACATGTCTCATTACTTTTCTTATACCACCTAGATGATCGTGTATTCCTAATGCTAAGTTTGGGTTTTTCTTTTTTAACTCTTCTAGTTCTGGCCACTTTCCATGTTTTATCCTATAAATAACAAGTTCATCCTTTACCTCGTTTTGGCCAACACGAGCTTTATTCCACCATGGTTGTTTAAGCTCTGGGAGTCCGTGCTCCTTCAGTTTTCGATTAACTGATGTCAATGCCGTGTATAAAGGTTCTCTCTTTATCACCAAATCTCTGCATGCTTGTCTGGTATATACTACCTCTTTTCCTTGCCAGTATTCATAAACGCGTCTTTGATTTCCCCTAAGCAGTCTTGCAAATTCCACTTTTCCCTCTCTTAATCCGAATCTTTTTAAGAATGGCTTGCTCCAGCGATAGATGTTTTCATTATTACTTCCTACATGTTTAACATGTAACTTCGGAAGGCCTTTTTGCGTGCAAGTTTTTATTACTCTCTTTATTCTCGCATGGAGAACAAATCTGGTGATACCAAGTTTCTCAGCCATTTCTTTTCCAGATATCCACGGTTCTTCTGATATCATTTTTACTAGGGGGATCAGCGCCTTTGTAAAATATTGTTCTATGCTTTCTTTACTATTTTGCAGCTTAAACCTGGTTCTGAACTCTTCGGTTAGTTTATATCTCGTTTTAATGCCACCACCCACTCTTTCAAATGGTTGTGGTAATCCAAGTTCCTCACATCTTTTCCTGATGATTTTTACCCTTCCTTTAAGTTTGAAAGATGGGTCAGCGTCAAGTGCTTTTCTTATGTCATCTAAAGAGGCTTCTGTATGTTCAGCTATGCATGTTATTATCGTCTGCGCCTCGGGTTTGAAGAGCTCTTCTAAAGTCCCTTTACACGGTGCTGTTTTAATGCCAAACAATGCTGCAAATTCTGGATTTAAATAGTATGCCCGAGGTTCTGTCTTTGTTCTTAAAAGCGCAGGTGGGAAGCCTTTTCTTTTGCATCTAAGGTTTATTGTGCCGTCACCTGCCTGATCTTTAACACAACCTATTTCTTTAGAAAATCTTTGTTTTAGCTGCTCTATTGTCCTGTAAGGATTTTCCGCTAAATAGCTTATTATAAGACGTTGAATTGGGGTTAAAAGATCCGCTAACTTTATGTGTTTTCCAGGTATCAATTTGCCATGATCCGGTGGAAGGGCAAACAACTCTGGATTTAATCTCATCACCCAAAAACTTTTTGGGCTAGCCATGCCATCAAGTCCTTCGATTATAATCGCATTCGTATCTATTCCCAATCTATTTCTAAATGCCTGATTAATCCTATACGCAAGTGAGCTATGCTCTCTTGTTTCTATATCTAAAAATTCTTGGGCTGTTCGTAATGTAATTGGTCCATCCATTAAGCGATAAATAATCCACCTTAATTTACCTGCTCTTGGGTCTGAGATAATTTTCCTTACATCAGACTTTTGCAACTTTTGATCAGGCGGTAGTTTATAACGTTGGGGATGGTTGCATTGTCTACTTTCGCATGTATGTTTAAGAGCTATTAATCTATTCATAATATCCACAATTAGTTGTTTTATAGTAACTTTTATGGGCAAACCATTAAAAACCTTAAAGTTTATGCAAAGGCCACTATTGCTAACAAAAAATAGAATAAAACATTTGGTACGTTAGCTGAAAATTTGAATTTTTATTTTTCTTTTAAGATCTTTGAATTGTGCCTTTATTTCTTGAACTAGGAATAGAACAAAGTTTTTATAATTGCCAAAGTGAGCAAGTTCCTGAGTTTCAAAATATTCATCCCTTTTAGAAAATGAAACGTCCGTAAATGGAAAACCGTTCAATTGAATGATATAATTCATAAGCAATCTTGCCATTCTACCATTTCCATCTGCAAAAGGATGAATGGTAACAAACTTAGCATGGAATTTAGCTGCAAGTTCAACTGGGTGCGTCTTATTTTTATTATTTTGGTACCAAGCCAGAAGATTAGACATCAATTTTGGGACCCGTTTCCAATGAGGAAAATCATATTTAGAACCACGGATATAAACTTTGACTGGTCTCCAGATCCCAGCATACGCTTCATACTTTGGGATAGTCTTCAAAAGTAACAGATGAAACCGAAGAATTATTTTTTCGTCTAGTTCTATTTTTTTCTCTAAAAGTTCATCGTAAAGTTCTAGACAATGTTCCATGTTCACAACTTCTAATTCTTCTACATCGTCTACATCATACTTGTCCCTAAGTTCTAGAATTTTTTTGGTTTGTTCTAATGTGAGTCTACTCCCTTCTATGGCGTTGGTGTTGGTTATGAACGTTTCTCTAATCCTTTTTAGATAATTAGCCCTGCTGGTCTTATCAAGAGCACCTAAAATTTTCTTATGAGAAGTCTTTATACGTTCCAATAATAAAGCTGTTTCTTTGTCAATAAATTGTGTATCTGTTTTTAGGATCTTGTCCAGGATATACTGATTAATCTTAGAACCCAACCTTTTTTCAAGCGTATGCAGTTGTTTGGCATGGGGTTTTTTTGAACCGAGGTAGATAGAAAAGGTCTTCCATTCCGTATCCCCTACCCTTAGATTCCTCTCTAGGTAGTAATACGGCTTGCCTTTAATTGTTCTTTTTTTTATCGCCATTTTTTTTCACAAGTAGTTATACCCACAAAAGTATTTAAATCTTGTGGGGGGTAACTATTATACCCACAAAAATAGTAAGAAATCGTGGGGTTAACGATTTTTTTCTTTGTAAAAACAAAATGCTTTGACAAAACACGAAGATTTTGTCAAATGTTGACATTTATTTTTTGGGAAAAAATGTCAACGCTCCTGTCGAACAGCCAATCCCAGATTGGACGCTCCTTTATTTCATACAACATCCAGCATGTTTATGTAGGAATATTGCAGGGGTTGTATTTAAAGGTTGCTGCGCAACTTTTGATTCTAGTGGAAGTAAATCAAATTGAAGGAAAAGTTGGTCTTGTAAACTGAGTTCCATAGCTACGTAAGGATCTATCAATAAAATCAAAAATCTCTTGATTATTTTCAAATCCAAGAGATAAACCAAGCCTTCTTTTTAGGTGAAGAGCATACGCCCATGCTGTCCTTTCGCTGAATATATTTGATAGTTCACAGCGTGGGAATATATCCACGGCGTTAATTTGAGCTGCAGCCTCTAGTGCACCACTAAAAAATCCGAATGTTTCTCTAAAAATTTCGTGCCGAGGTCCACCATATGCTACTCTTCCGATAGCTTTAGCATAAGCTGTTATGCCTTTTGGGATCCCATCAAAATCATTCCTAACTGTTGCCACTAATATTTTTCTTTCCAGAAGAAAGCAGTAAACATGACCTATTTCGTGAAAAATAGCTAAAATATCTCGTTCATCATCTTGTAATTTACCAGCCAATAATAGAATATCATGTCGTGTTTCATTTCTTCTAAATATACAACAGTGCCTAATGCCAGATTTTAGCAACCGAAACCTATGATCCGCTTGGTTTAGCGGGTAAAGATCAGACAAGTCTATGCCTTGGGCTGCGCTGGGTGGATAATAGATTAATTCCCTATATGGCCATGTGGCATTTTTTATCTCTAGTCTGGCTTCACTCCGATAAACAAATTGTACTGGCAGTATCCTTGCATCTTCCGCATATGAATCGTCGCTTTGATCTACAATAATGCCATGCGTTATAATCCTGTCAGATAATTTTTTCCTAGCGCTAAGTGAAGGCTTGCATTTCTACATCCCTTCCATGATTTTTTTGTCGAATTATTTTAATCACCTCTCTATTCGATTGCTCCACGTTGCTCAAGAAGATGGATCAATTTGGCTTTGGCTGGATCAGTATCTTCATGAGCATGAGCAGCACTTAAAGCAGTTTCATAAATAGGGTCAAAAGGAAGACCGCCATTCGAGGTACGGAAAGCAGCAAATGCTTTTTTATCCAGTGCTCTTTTGTTCACATCAGCCCCATTTTCAATCAATAGTTCTGCGCCTTCATAAGAACCACACATGCAAGCTACTATTAGTGGAGTATAACCTATTTCATTGGCTGCGTTCACATCTGCTTTTCTTTCAAGTAATAATCTAATCAAGCCAAGACGCAATATTGTTGAGGCTTGGCTATGCCGAAATGGTTCTAGAAAGAAACTAGTTTCAATTAACGCAGTACTACCCCCAAGATTACGGGCGTGCACATCTGCATCTTTTTCTATCAGTAAACAGGCTAAATTGAAAAAGTCTGCAGAAAAATCTTGACCTTCTGAATAGCGGAGCTCCCAGCAATGACCTGCAGTAGCCATCAAAGCAGTAGTGAAAATTCCACCGTTAGGGAAGGTCGATGGAAGATTAATATCTGCATTTCTTTCTATCAATAACTTACCCAAAGTGAAGTGCCCATGACGACAGATCCTGATCAATACTGGGTCACCATGATCACCAAATTCTCGCGAATTTTTATCAGCACCCTGGTCTAAAAGTGCTTCCACTTTTTTAACAAGTGGAAATCTTCTAAGTGGGTTATTCAAATTATGTGGACCTAGGAGTTTATGAAGCGCTCTATCCAACTCTCCTTGTTTAGTAAAGCATCCGCAAATCCCTTCTGGTTTCTTTTGTTCTTCTAGTCATCATGATCACCTCTTACCACTATTAAAATTATTCTTATTTAAATATATTTCTGATAAAAATATTCTTATTAGAATTTTATAAAAATCAGAAGACCTTTGTAATATTCTTGTTGTATCTCACATACAATCTCTTGCATAAATGGATAAGTCCAGTTGATCTAATCGTTTATAACCTGCTCAAACGGAGAGCAGAAATAGCCAGGCTGGAATACAATGTATCTCTTTACCTCTTTGCTTTTTAACTTCAAACAGATTCTTTGTCACCAATATCGCACGTTTTATCTTACTCTTCGCCATAAACAAATGCAGCCCTTCTAAATCAGAATCCAGAATTTTGCCCTGATATTTTACCTCTATTACGATAGTAGCTTTATCTATGACAATTATGTCTACTTCATTTTTCTTTTTGTCCTGCCAGTAGAATAGATTTGAATTAGCAGTTTTTAAGGTGTTATAAACAATGGTTTCTATCTTATTGCCTTCTTTTATTTCCTGCAACGTATCGAAAGAGTGGTCAGCTACATAAATTTTCTCATTTTTTTCCAAAGTCTTAACCTTGCTTCCTGAATAAAATGGGCTTTTTGAGATTAAAAATGAGCTGTTCAGATAATCCATGTATGATTTAATGGTTTCAAATTTTGTGTTTAAAGAATTGGAAAGATTTGCGTAACTGATTACATTTCCTGATTCTTTTGTAAAAATATAGAAAAGGCCTTCTAGGATATCGGTTCTTTTGATATCAAATATATTAACTATGTCTCGATAAAAAGTCAGATCAATCATGCTTTTTAATAATGGTTTCTTTCTTTCTTCACTTGTATCATATAAAATAGGAAACCCACCTAATTCGGCATATTGTTCAAACAAAATGCTCAATTTTTCCCCTTCCACCGGGTAAACAGGATTCCAAAGATCAATTTTTTCAAGTTCTAAACCCTTGTACCTAAGGAATTCCCTAAATACGAATGGATAAATTTTGTGGATTAAGATCCTGCCGACTAAACTTTCCCCACTTCCCTTAAGAATATTCATACTAGAGGAACCAGAAATAACAAACTTCAATTTTAGGCCCTTGTCATAATAACTTTTGATTTCTTCTCCCCATTCAGATATCTTCTGAACTTCATCGAAGAATAAGTAAACTTTTTGGTCAAGCTCTTCAAAGGTTTTTTTTAGTATGTTATGAGAATATAGTGTAAGAAGTCTTCTAATCATTTTTTCTTCTTTTTTGAATCCGTCAAATGAGAAATAAATAATGTTCTTTGAATCTATTTCATTTAATAGAAGCTGGTTGATAAGTTGTTTCATGAGTGTAGTCTTACCAACTGATCTTAACCCAACTAACCCAATAACCTCTTTTTCTCTTAATTCTTTTTTAAGCAAAGGAAACAGGTTACGCTCTATTATGTATTTTGGTAGTTCGATTTTTCCTGCTTTCCACCAAGGGTTTTGGGATATAAGCTCGTTCAGCAATTCCTCGTCATTCATAAGTAGTTATAGAATAGAAGGATTTTTAAACGTTCCAGTTGGTGGAATGATTTTAGTCAATTTCATTCCAGTTACTGGAATAGAAGAAAGCGCTCCTGCCGAGATTTCCATAAGCTTCTATTAACGAAGCAGTTTTGATCAAACTTTTACCTAAAAGTTTGAATTTGAACTCGGGTATTCAGAGTGAGAGTCTGACATCCTATCAGTAAATAGTTCAAGACTCGAGACTCGAGACTGTAAACTCTTTTGACCGGGCTAGATTACAGGAGCCTATTTATATTTTTTATTGTTACCTATTTTAAATATTCATATGTCACTGGAAAATGGGTTTTTCAGAACCTTAGCAATAAACTTTATCCATAATTTCATAGCTTCAGCTGTTGCAGTGCTTTTGCCACTATACTTACTAGAGAAAAATGTATCTATTGAAAGCATAGGATTAATTTTTTCCGTTCTCTCAATAATAATGCTAATTTTTAGGTTTATATTTGCAGTTATCGCAGATTATCTTGGAACGCGATTAATTTTTGTTGGGAACGCGATTGCGCATGTTTTAACTCTGGTTGTTTATACTTTATCATCAACACCTTTGCACTTTGCATTTGGTAAAGTTGTTGAAGGATTTCGCGCCGCAGCATTTTGGTCAGTAAACAGAACAGAGATATATCATATAGAAGAGAAGCAGGCAGCGAAAAATGCATCAATAATGGGAGCTGCCAGAGCGTTTAGTACAGTTTTTGGAAGGGTAGCTATAGCAATTGCCTTAATTTTTATATCGATTCAAAGTAGTTTTCTTCTGCTGGTTTTAGTTAGTTCCTTATTATTTTATTTTTCTCTAAATGTAAGAAACGGAAAGGAACAAAAGAAATTAAAATTATCTGCATTTATGATAGAGTTAAAGAAAAAGCACAGTAAGGAATTTTGGGCCGCAGCTCTAGTTCTAAGTATCGCTGCGATTTATGAAGCCCCGCTTCTTGCAATTGTTATCCCACTATACATGGCAGAAGTTTTGAAATCATCGCCTGCGATAATAGGCTTCGGACTTGCACTTTATTCTTTATCCTTTTCACTTTCCAGCTATATTGCTGCGAAACACAGTATGCATATAAAAAATATTGTTCTTGGTGCAATATTTTTCGGTGTTTTGCCTATTTTATTTATTCAGAATGTTGAGCATGTTTTTTTATTGTTCCTGTTTTTATCCGGCATAGGAGGCGGATTAGGTTTGGTTAATATTATGGAAACAATTATGGCAAGGATCGTTAAAAGCAGTGTTACGCCTTCAATTGATATATCTATTTTGATTATTCCTTATAGACTAGTAGAATTCGCAACGCTCGCAGCAGTTGGTTTTGCAATAACAAGTTTTGGTTTTCATAGTGTATTTTTAGCACTTGTTGCTTCATTTGCGGTATATGCATTGCTTGCATGGTCTATTCTTAATAAGGGTTTGGAATAGTAATTAAAGTTTTACCATCGTTTAATTTTTATGAATAAACTAATCCAAGTTTTTACTTATAAAAAATATTTATACAATGCCATTCTTATTGGCGCTCTATTTTTATTTCTATCAGGTTTTTCCTTAGGACTTTATCCATTGCCGATACTTAATATATATTCTGTTAGAATGGAGCAGGTTACTATTATAGATATTGCATTTGCGATTTCATTATCCCTGCTTGCAGCAATAGCATTAACACTCGCGCGATATGCTGATGATAAGAAAAAAGAGGGCAATGTATTCAAGTGTTCTTATGGCGGTACGTTCTTAGGTGTACTGACAATTGTTTGTCCATTCTGCCCGCTATTGCCATTCGCAATATTTGGTGCAACAGTTAGCCTAGCTTCGCTGTATCCATATTTTAGCATAATTCGCATAGTAGCAATTGCCTTGCTTGCTTATTCAATCTATCTTAGTAATAAACTGATCTCTTAGTAATATATCTACTAGTTCTTTTCCAGCTTGATATCCTCTTCTTATTATTTCATTAGTTCCAGAAAAAGATAATACCCCACCATCACTTAGACTTCCATCTGCATTCGGGTTAAGGAGAATTTTCAAACCTGTGCCTCTTGCTGAACTCATTGTATGGATAACACTTTGATACAAAGTTGCGTCATATCCCATATATACTCTTAACGGCGCCCTTGTATAATAAAATCTCTTTAAGTCTTCTTTAATGTACGCCCAAAAACCCTTGAAAAATGCAATTGGCCTTTTGTACCATTTTGCATTATCCTCGAGTTTTTTTACCTCAGCCATAATGGCTTGTCTTACTGTTAAGTATTCTGAAACTGTTTTTCCAGTTGGATTTAGATCTGCGAGATTTACAGATATTATTAATCCATGTTCTTTAATCTCTCTTAAAATTAGTTCTGCAGTTGATAGTGGCAGGTTTTCCACAACGCCGCCATCGTCAAGCGTTGCATAAGGGAGTGACATACTATACCGTTCAACATCAAATTCCCCCTCAGCTAATCGCTCTGCCCTGAATGGGCCAGTGATTGGATGCGGGATAATGCCTTGCATTGCACAGGATCCCCATACTGCCTTCCAGACCTCTAAATTACTACTTAACTCCAAACCTCTATTTAATTCACTTGCCCTGCCAATAACTGTCTTTCCAAAGCTAACTGGTTGCTGGACAGAAGCTATAACAAATACATCGGCTATATCTGAAAATCTTATGTTGCCTAGTACTTTCTTTAGATGTTTTCCAAAGTTTTTCCCAATTACCGCACCACCTAGAGTGGAGATAAAGGTAAATGGGACTGAAAGAAAACCAAAGATCTTTTTAAGTTTATTTCGCGAGAATGCTTCTGTTATTTTTTCATATCCGTTTCCTGTTGCAAGTGCAGCAGCAGCCAATGCACCAGCTGAAGTACCAACAACAAAATCTGGCCATATTTCAGCTTCTTGTAATGCTCTCAAGAAACCAACATAAAATACTCCTTTTGCAGCCCCACCTGATAGCGCAAGTACTATCTTTGCAGGTTTTTGTTCTTCCTCAATCTGCTCACCAATCCATGCAACATTGGATGCATATGCATGTGTTCTTGTTTTCCCAGTCATAACCTCTCGTAAGACGTTTAAGGCAGCATTTACTAATTTGTAAGTATGCGGACAACTATCTTTGATTGTTTCTAAATAATCTTCTAACTCTCTCCTCTTTTTAGTATACTTATCAATTTCTGCAAAACCTGCTTTTCTTATTTGTGATATACCATCAACATAAAGCTCTCTTAGATGTTTGAGTAAAAGAGTAGAGTGCTTACTTAATCTTCCGTCATCATTGTAAAGTTCATTTTTTACAAATATATCATTTCTTAATATTCTCAATATGTCCGTTCTATCCCCGCTTGCTATTTCTCTGGCTAAATCAAATATTATAACGTCTTTATGGTATTTTTCTATTATGTCTGCTCTTATCTCATGCATCCTTTGGAAGATTCGTGCTCTTTTCTCTGGGTCAATCACAGGCATTCTTCTCCTAGGAGCGCTTGCTTCTATAGGCGGCATGCTATAATTTATGTATAAAAATGTTTTAAATATGATGCCATAAAGGGATACATGTGGTTGACCTTGGGCTATAAGCCTTGGGTATGAGCTCATGACTAAATTTAAAAATAATCCCACATACATACCATAGAATGATATGGTCTTAGAACAAATAATACTCTCAACGTTATTAGTTAGCTTGGTCTCATTAGTAGGTGTGTTTGTACTATCTCTAAAACATAGAACAATGCATGCGTTTCTGTTTGTTTTAATGAGCTTTGCAACAGGAACGCTTTTTGGCAGCGCGTTTCTGGATCTAATCCCAGAGGCACTTGAGAAAACTGATGCGCATAATGCTTTATTTACAGTGCTTTTTGGTCTAATTATTTTTTTCATTGTTGAGAAATTTATATATTGGCATCATCATCACCATAGCTCGCATGAAGAAAAAGAAAAACCATTTGCATACCTAAATCTTATCGGAGACGGGATACATAATTTCTTTGACGGTGCAGCGATTGCAGCTAGTTTTATGGCTAATCCTGGGTTAGGTGTGACGACTACAATAGCAATAATTGCTCACGAGATTCCACAAGAAATCGGAGATTTTAGCCTTCTTATCTATAGTGGATTCACAAAGAAGAAGGCATTACTTTTTAATTTAGCAAGTGCGTTACTTGCTGTTTTAGGAGCGCTTATTTTCTTTTATTCATCTTCATTTATTGAAAATCTAGAAGCATTAGGCCTAGCATTTACGGCAGGCATGTTCATATACATTGCAGCTGCAGACTTAATGCCTGAGTTGCAGAAAGAATTAAACATTAAAAAATCAGTAATCCAACTTATATCTATGGTCATAGGTATAATGTTTATTTTATGGGTTGTGGTTTATTTGGAGTAATCGTCAATCCGCGAACCGCATTACGAAACTATTTAAATATTTTTCTTTGATATATGGTGAGTTTATTTCCAGTTGAAGGTGTTCCTCATGCCAATTGAAACAGTCTTTGAAGGTAAAGTAAAATATATACAAGTAATAGATAAAGATGGAAATGCTGATGAAAAGCTAGACCCAAAACTACCAAAGGATCTACTTCTGAGAATGTATATAACAATGGTTGTTACGCGCATGTTTGATGATAAGGCACTTAAATTACAAAGGCAAGGAAGGATTTATACTTATCCACCATGCCTTGGTCAGGAAGCAGCGCAAATAGGCAGCATAGCAGCACTAAACGAAGAAGACTGGTTTTTCCCAAGCTATAGGGAGCATGGCGGTTATTTATGGCGTGGCACAGAAATGAAATGGATGTTTGTATATTTAATGGGCAGCGAACTTGGCATGAAGATACCAGAAGGCAAGCATAATTTTTTAGTTTCAATTCCTATTGCAACACAAACATTGCATGCAGTTGGTGCAGCATGGGCTGCAAAAATTCTTAATCATAAAGTTGCAACCATGGTTTACTTTGGAGATGGAGCAACAAGCGAAGGAGATTTTCACGAGGCAATGAATTTTGCTGGCGTTTTTAAAACTCCAACTGTTTTTCTTAATCAGAATAATCAATGGGCGATAAGCGTTCCGCGTAAAAAACAAACTGCTGCCAAAACAATTGCGCAAAAAGCGCTCGCATATGGCTTTGAAGGTGTGCAGGTTGATGGTAATGATGTTCTTGCGGTGTATAGGGCAACAAAAGAAGCAATTGATAAAGCGCATCGAGGTGAAGGCCCAACACTAATAGAGGCATTAACTTATAGAATGAGTCATCATACTACGGCAGATGATTGGACAAAATATAGAGATTCTGCCGAGGTTGAGCAATGGAAGGAACGCGATCCAGTAAAACGATTTAGGATTTATCTAGAGCGCAATGGTTATTGGAATGAGGATTTAGAAAAGAAAACTGTTGAACGTGCGACTAGCGAAATAGAAAAAGCAATAGAAGAGGCAGAGTCAATGAAATTAGATAATCCTGAAGATGTTTTTATGTATACCTATTCGAAAATGCCACCGCATCTGGTTGAGCAGATGAATGAATTGATGGAATATTTGAAAAATAAGTCATGAGCAGTGGGCAATGGACCCTAAGTTTTGAGTCAAATAATAGGTTGATTTTATGCCAAAAATGAATTTAGTTGAAGCAATTAATGCAACGCTCTTCCAGGAAATGGAACTAAACGATAAAATAGTAGTAATGGGCGAGGACGTAGGCGTAGATGGCGGAGTGTTCCGCGTTACCGAAGGTTTAATCAAAAAATTCGGTGAGCAGCGCGTTATTGACACTCCTTTAGCAGAAAGCGGAATTATTGGAGCAGCAATTGGTATGGCTATTTACGGATTAAAACCAGTTACAGAGATTCAATTTGAAGGATTCATATTTCCAGCATATGAACAGATTGTTTCTCATATTGCACGCATTCGCACGCGATCGCACGGTTCATACAAATGCCCAATAGTTTTAAGATCACCTTATGGTGGAGGTGTACGTGCTTTAGAGCACCATAGCGAGGCACCAGAAACGCTTTATGCGCATGTACCTGGCTTAACAGTTGTTATTCCTTCTAGCCCATACGATGCTAAGGGATTATTATCAAATGCATTGCAAGCAGAAGACCCAGTAATATTCTTCGAGCCAAAGCGTATTTATCGCGCATTCAAAGAAGAAGTCCCAGAAGAAAGATATACTATTCCATTTGGCCAGGCAAAAATAGTGCAAGAAGGTCATGATGTAACTATTATAACGTATGGTGCAATGGTTCGCGTAAGCATGGAAGCAGCAGAGCTTTTAAAAGAGAAAAATATCTCTTGCGAAATAGTAGATCTGCGAACAGTTTCGCCAATAGATACAGAAACAATAATTTCTTCAGTTAGAAAAACAGGTCGTTGCGTAGTAGTGCATGAAGCGCCACGCAATTTGGGCATTGGCGCAGAAATCAGCGCAAGAATAAATGAAAAAGCATTGCTTGACCTCAAGGCGCCAGTTAAGCGTGTTACTGCATATGATGTGGTTACTCCATTGCCAAAGCTAGAAGATTTTCATTTCCCAAATGCAGAAAAAATAATTAATGCAGTAAATTACGTTATGGGCTTCTGAGGCTATGCTTAATCAGATTGGTTTATTTGGTTTGTTAGTTTTGCTTATTGCTTGGATAATTGAAACTATAGAAAGTATTAGAACAAGGCAGAGCAGATTACCTATTTATTTTATTATTCTATCTGGGTTAGGTAGCCTATTTCTTGCTATTGAAAATCTTATGTCACTAGGGGATAACACTTATACTCTATTAATGAGTTCTATTACCTTATTAGTTATTGTCCAATTATTATTTTTAATGCAAAAAGGAAAAAAGAGATAGATATGAGCGATATATACGGTCTTGCAGGTTTAATATTGATTTTAATTGGCTGGATTTACGAACTAGTACGGGCAATAAAAGCAGGCAAACCACATATTCCTTTAGGATTTTCGTTATTATATGGAGCAGGGAGTCTCTTGCTTTTTATCCATAGCTGGATCCTAAACGATTTAGTTTTTATGATATTAAACGCTGGCGCTACGATAATTCCTCTAATTAATATTTTTCTAATTTTTAAATCTAAGAAAAAATAGTTATTGTGTCGGTAGAGTTGAAAACTGCGAGCTTGAGGGCGCAGGTTGCAATTCTTCTTTAACAGGTTTAACTTCTTCTTTTTTGCCCCTCATTTTGAGATAGAGAAGAGCCAGTATAATCACAACTACAATTACTATAAGTACATTTTTTATTAGTGGATCATCAAGGAAAGCAAGTAATGGTTTTTCCTTTACCTCTTCTTCCTTTACTTTTATTTTTCTCTCTGCCTGTTTATAAGCAACACTATACTCCCCAGGTTTTTTTAATACAATTCCAGTACCATTTTCATTTGTCACTACAGTTGCTAATGAGCCATCTGGATCAGTTATTGTTAAATCTTTTGCGGGTATTACTTTACTGCACTGCTCTACTATTACAGGCACAAAATCGCCAACCTTTCCACTTTCAGTTACTTTTATATCATAACTATCGCAACATGCATCTCTGATTAATTTATGATTTTCTATGCGTGAGCAGCTATCTCCATACGTATCCTTTATTTTTGTACATTGATTATCTTTGCAGAATTCGTTTTCTTTACATGCGTTATCTGATTCGCAATATCCTTCAGAATGGGCAGGTGGATTAACTGTTCCGCCACTGTCACTGCCTCCGCCACCATCAGTACCCCCAGTTTTACCATCTGTGCTGGGGCCACTTTCGCATGAGAACTCTCCTTCACCAAAAACAAAATCTTTTGATTGCGCAGCCTGATATCCGTAAAGATCATCATAACCTGGTTTTCCTGATTTTGAAGCAGATATGGTATATCTTTGATGTGCTACAAATCCCTTTTCAAATACAGCCTCTCCTTTGGCATCAGTAGTTCGTGATGGCAATCCTAAAAATCTTCCACCAATAAAAACAGATGCGCCCTCCACTGGCATGCCTCTAGAATCTTTGACAACAGCCTTCAATCCTTCTGGGCACATAACAGAAACTGAATCTAATGATAGCATCTCGCATTTTTGCACTCCGCATCCGGTTGGGAGGTTTACTGATCCACCACCATCACCACCCCCCTCTGGAGCAAAAAGTGTGCTGATTAAGAGAAGGCATATAACAAACATGAATTTATTTTTTATCATTATTTTATCATTACCTTTAATATTTAAAAAGTATTCTAGCAGCATCTGAGACTTAAAAAAGATAATTTATTATATTTCATCATAGTTCTATTCTTATGAAAAATATCTTAGTCATTCTTATATTTCTTTCTTTTTTATTATTGGGTTGTTCGACAAAAGAAAAACAGAC
>Ga0209541_10003084_pt1 | contig 30965 bp, 32 predicted proteins | sample RifCSPlowO2_01_FD_184027 | JGI IMG/M metagenome (GOLD analysis project Ga0209541, IMG submission 184027) | Groundwater microbial communities from Rifle, Colorado - Rifle CSP2_plank lowO2_0.1 (SPAdes) (version 2) | ecosystem: Environmental > Aquatic > Deep subsurface > Groundwater | place... | reverse complement strand
TTCACTTTCTTGGCTTCAGGTTGGGTTTGGTCAGCGAAGCCGCGTTCAACCAGGCCCTCAACTGTTTGCCGTCCAGCCCGCTTTCCTCTGCCAACGCCTGCCGCACGCTCTTCCCCTGCTTCTGCGCGTGCTTCACGATTTCGGCTGCCCTCGCGTACCCGAGGACGGGCGTCAACGCCGTCGCGATGCCTGCCGAGTAATCAAAGTAGTAACCGCACGCCATCTTGTTCACCCGGATGCCACGCAGGCAGTCCCTTGCCAGGATTTTCGAGGCATTCGCCAGGATTTGCTGGCTCCGCCCTACATTCAACACCACGGAAGGTGCGAACACATTCAACTCCAGCTGCCCACCCATCGCCGCCAAGCGCACCGCATGCGCCAGCCCGGACACCTGGAAGCACACCATGTTCACGACTTCCGGCACGCTGGGGTTGACTTTTCCCGGCATGATGCTGGAACCCGGTTCAACCTCGGGGAGTTTCAACTCGTTGAACCCCGTGTACGGCCCCGAAGCCAGCAACCGCAAGTCGTTGCACAACCGGTTCAATTCAATCGCGTATTCCTCGACGGCATTCATCAGTTCCACGAAGTCCGCCATCGAGTTCGTGGCCTCCACCAGGTTCCGCGCGTTGCCCAGCCGCAGCCCCGTAATCTTCCGCAGGTTCTTCACCATTGCCCCCGCAAATCGCGGGTGCGAGTTCAGCCCGGTTCCCACTGCCGTTCCCCCGATGCCCAGCAGGCGCACGCTCTCGGTAGCCGTCTGAATCCGTTTCCGAGCCTTTCCCATGCCCTCCGCATACGCCGCGAACTCCTGTCCCAGCGTAATCGGCACCGCGTCCTGCAGGTGCGTGCGCGCGGACTTCAGCACGCGCCGGAATTCCTTCGCCTTCCGCTTGCACGCGGCCTCCACCACTTCAACGCCTTCCAGCAGTTCTTCCGCTTGCTTCAAGGCCATCAGCCTTCCAGCGGTGGGGATGACATCGTTGCTGGACTGGCCCAGGTTCACGTGGTCGTTCGGATGAACGCGGTCGTACTTTCCCTTTTTCCCGCTCAGCAACTCATTAGCGCGGTTGGCGATGACTTCGTTGGCGTTCATGTTCCAAGGCGTTCCGCCGCCAGCCGTGAACGCATCCAATGCAAAGTCCTTGGCAAACCTTCCATGCAACGCCTCGCGCGCCGCCCTGACAATCGCAGCCCCTTTCTTCCGGTCGAGCACGCCCAGCCTGGCATTGGCCTGTGCCGCTGCGAGCTTGATTTCGAGGAGCGATTCAATCAGCAGTGGGGAAACCGGCCAGCCGCTGACCGGAAAGTTCTCCAGCGCCCGCTGGGTGAACACGCCATAATAGGCGTCCGCTGGCACTTTTTTCTTGCCCAACGAGTCCCTTTCCACCCGGAAACGCATGAACCCATCCATGCAACCAAACGCCTTTAAACCCCTCTTTAGTCTATTATCAAGGGAGTTTGCCTTGGCTCAACCGGCTGAAACGATTGAATCCGATGTGCTCATTGTCGGGGCGGGAGGCGCAGGCTTACGTGCCGCGATTGCCTCCCTGGACGCCGGCGCGAACACGGTCATCCTCGGCAAGACCCTGGCCGGCAAAGCCCACACCGTCATGGCGGAAGGAGGCATCAACGCCGCGCTGGGCAACCTCGACCCCCAGGACAGCTGGCTCGTCCACGCCAAGGACACCATGGAGGAAGGCATCAACCTCTCCGACTGGCGCATCGTCGAAAAGATGTGCCGCGAGGCCCCGCAAGCCATCTCCGAACTAGAATCCTATGGCGCCATCTTCGACCGCACCCCGGACGGGAAAATCATGCAGCGCCCCTTTGGCGCGCACACGTACCGGCGCACCTGCCACATTGGGGACATGACCGGCCTCGAAATGATGCACGTGCTCGTCGAACAAGTGCAGAAGCGCAATGGCCGCCTCATCGACGAAGTCTACTTGACTGACTTGCTCGTGGACGGCAACCGCTGCGTGGGCGCGGTCGGCTATGACTTGAAGAAGGGAAAGCTCCTGCAATTCAATGCGCGCGCGGTCATCCTCGCAACGGGGGGTTATGCGCGCGCCTACAAGCGCAACTCCAACGCCTGGGAGAACACGGGGGACGGAATCGCCATGGCCTACCACGTGGGAGCCATCCTCATGGACCTGGAGATGCTGCAATTCCATCCCACGGGCATGATTTGGCCGCCCAGCGCTTCCGGTATCCTGGTAACGGAGTCCGTGCGCGGCGAGGGCGGGTTGTTGTTCAACGCGAAGGGCGAGCGCTTCATGCCCAAGTACGACGCCAAGCGACTCGAGCTTTCCGCCCGCGACGTGGTCGCGCGCGCCATCTACAACGAAATCCTGGCGGGAAGGGGCACGGAGCATGGCGGGGTGTGGCTGGACGTCACGCATCTTCCCGCCGAAAAGATCCTCAAGAAGCTGCCCCGCATGCACAAGCAGTTCCTCGAGTACGCTGGAGTGGACATCACCAAAGAAAAAATGGAGGTCGCGCCGACCGCGCACTACGCCATGGGCGGCATCAAGGTGGACCCGGCTACGAACAGGTCCAACGTACTCGGCCTCTTCGCGGTCGGCGAGGTCTCCGCGGGCGTGCACGGCGGCAACCGTCTGGGGGGAAATTCCTTGACCGAGCTCCTGGTGTTTGGCAAGCAAGCCGGCCAGGCCGCGGCTGCGTACGCGCTCCAGCAGTCGCCCGCGAAACCCGACGCCAAACAAGTCGAAGAAAAACTTGCGCAGATTACCGCGCCCCTCGAACGCAGGGAAGGCGTAAAGCCCGCCGAGCTCCGCGACCGCATCCGGGAAGCCATGTGGAAGGGCGTTGGGGTCAAGCGCACGGAAACCGGCTTGAAGCAAGCCATCGCCGAACTCGAAGCCGTCAAGGCCCTCGCACCCTCAATGAAGGTCTCCGGTTCCCTGGTCTACAACCAGGACCTCAACACGGCCATGGACGTCCGCAACATGCTGGTCGCGGCGGAGGCCACGGCGCGCGCGGCCCTCTACCGCGAGGAATCGCGTGGCGCGCACTATCGGGAGGACTTCCCGGAAACCAATGACGGAGTCTGGCGCGTGAACATCGTGATGTCCAAGGGCTTCAAGGGCTTCAATTTAAGCGTTTACCCTGTGCCCAGGCCGGAGGGCGAACTGGCGAAGGCAATCAAATGGTAGGGGGAGTTGCATGAAGGTACGCGTTTACCGCAGTGACGCCCGGCAACGGGACGCCAAACTCATAGCCTACGACGTCCCCTACACCAAGGGTATGCGCGTCCTCACCGCGCTTGAGTTCATCCAGGAACACCTCGACCCCACGCTTTCCTTCCGCTGGAACTGTGGGGCCGGCCAGTGCGGGAGCTGTGCCGCGGAAGTCAACGGCAAGCCGGTGCTCACCTGCAAGACCGAAATCCGGGAGGGCATGCAGGACCTCTCCGTTTTTCCCCTGAAAGTCTTTCCCCCCGTCAAGGACCTCGTCGTCGACTTCGCCCCCGCGCAAAAGAAGCTCAAGGACCTGCGCGCCCACTTCACGCCCGCGCGCGAGAAAAAGCCCGGCGAATTCTATCGCCTGCAGGAATGGCAGGTGCAGGCCGCGCAGGAAATGCGCAAGTGCATTGACTGCTTCATCTGCTATGACGTCTGCCACGTCTTGCGCGACGCGCCGCACCTCAACTTCGTTGGACCACGCAACCTCGTCAAGGCGGCGGCCCAGGAATTCCATCCCCTGAACGCGGTCAACCGCGCGCCCCTCGTCGAGCAAGGCGGCTTGTCCGCCTGCAATGTCACCCGCTGCTGCACCGAGTCCTGCCCGCAAGGCATTCAAATCACGCAGAACGCCATCATCCCCTTCAAGGAACGCGTCATCAGCTCCAAAGACCCCTTCGAAAAACTCCTGAAGAAGGTGCTTAAATGAGGAAACTCTTCTTTCTCGCTCTCGCCTTCTTGCTGTTGGTTCCCACCGTGTCAGCGCACTACGGCATCTTCCATAACTACAAGGGGCCCTACGTCTTCCTCTGGGTGGCCCTCCTGCTCGTGGCCCTGTTCCTCTACGAAAACCTGGGGGACACGCCGCTGGGGCACGCCATCCTGTTCAGCGGCCTGCTCGGCAGCCTTTACCCCTCCCTTGCTTCTCCCCACCAGGAACTTACCGCCCAAGGCTGGCAAACACTCGCCCTCCTGGTCATCGCGTGCTTTGCGTTCTTCTTGGGCCGTGCCCGGCTCGCGAAAAAACAAGCCGGTCACGCCGCCGTTTTCGTTCTCTTTATTCTCATCGCGCTCGCATTCCTGTCCTTGAATGCCCTGGCGCACAGCCAAGCCGACTTGTTCCCGGAAGAACATTACACCGAGCCCGAGGTAGCCTTGGCCGGCAAGCCCTGGTATGCCAGTGCATTGTATTGGGGGTGGCTCAGCCACGACTCCATTCACTGGTGGTTTATTCTCCTCATGCTGTGGACCTGCTACCACTTCCGCTTCGCGGCGGGCCGGCTGGTCCTAGGACATCCCAGGCAATGTGGCGCCCTCGCCATGGACAAGGGCTACGGAGGCGAGCGCCGCCTGCATGCTTACCACCGCTACTTCTGGTTCGCGAACGTCCTGCTCATCGCCATCCACTGGCATGAAGTGCTTCCCAGCTGGCTGTTCAACGCGCCCTACACCTATACCTACCAATACCAACTGCTTGGACAGTATACGGAACTTGCCTACCTCGTGTTCTTCTCCCTGTGGCTGCTGTCCTGCCACGTCTTCAAGTACGCCTTGAACCGGCCCCTCTGCGAGGCCTGTCCCTCGCGTGCTTCCATTGCGGCAGCCCACACGGTTGACCAGGCCAACCTCTGGCACGGGGTCTTCCTATGGCTGGCCCTGGCCTCCATGCTCGCGTTGTTGCTCGTGGAAGGGCACTTGTAAAAAAATCAGACGCCCACTTCAACAATTTCGCGTCCCCACAACTCGCGCACCTTGTCCTCGACTTCCTTGAACTCATTGGGGCAGGAGCCCTTGCAAACGACTGTCTTTGTGGCTTCGCCGAAGTTCACCGAAATCTGGTACGTAGTCGCGTCGGCCAGGCTCTCGTCCTCGTAGGCCGCGTTCAGGTTCATGAAACCATTCGACAACAGCAACTGCTTCAACTCCAGGGCCTTTTCCGGGGTGACCCGCGCTTCCTCCGCCACCGGGGGCTTGCCTTGCTCTTCGGCCGCGTACTGGACTCTCCCCGAGTCCTCGATGGCCACGCTCGCCGTCGAAAACGGCGCTTGCACGGTCAACTCGACCCGGTAGTTCTGCATGGGCGGCGACCACGGCGGCTGGGCGTTCCCCTGCGACTGCGTTCCGCCCTGTGGTGGCTGCATACAGCCCGCAGCCAGCAACGCCAACACGATTCCCACTATCCAAACCCATTTCATTTTTTCCCTCCCTTCTTGAACGGCAAATGCGTGCACTCGCCGAGTGCGTCCTCGCAGGCTTCGGCAATCATTTCCGACAGCGTGGGGTGCGGGTGAATGGTGTGCGCGACGTCCTCGAGCAGCGCCCCACACTCAATCGCCAGCGAGGCCTCGCTGATGAGGTTGCTGGCCTGCACGCCCACGATGGACACGCCCAACAACTCATGGGTCTTGGCGTCCCCCACCACTTTCACGAAGCCCTCGGAACGGTTCACGCTCAACGCGCGACCCGAAGCGCTGTACGGGAACTTGCCCACCACGACGCTGCGGCCCTTTTGCCGGGCCTCGGCTTCGCCCAGCCCGGCCACGGCCAGCTCGGGGCTCGAAAACACGACCAGGGGCACGCAACGGTTGTCGAACGCGGACTTGAGCCCGGCAAGGGCTTCCGCGGCCACCTTGCCCTGTCGGTATGCCTTGTGCGCCAGGGCGGGGCCCGGCGTAATGTCTCCGACGGCGAAGATACTCGAATCCGTCGTGCGCCCCTGCGCGTCCACCTTGATGAGCCCCTTCTCGTCCAATTGCACGCGCGTGTTCTCCAGCTTCAAGGCCCTGGCATCCGTCTTCCGCCCCACCGCGACCAGCACCTTGTCTGCACTCACTTCCAGCTTCCCGTTCGCGGTCTCCACTTGCACGACGAGCTTCTTGCCTTTTTTTTCGACTCCCGTGGCCTTGGCCTTGGTGACGATCTTGACGCCCGCAGCCCGGATGCGCTGCTCGACCACCGCGACCAGGTCCGGGTCCAGGCCCGGCAGAATCCGTTCCCCGAATTCAATCAACGTAACCCTGCTGCCGAACCGCTGGAACGCCGTGCCCAACTCCACCCCAATGTAGCCGCCGCCCACGACCACGAACTCTTCGGGCGCGAAGTCCAGGTCCAACGCTTCCGCAGAACTCAACACGGTTGAGCCGTCGAAGGCCAGCCCCGGCAAGGAAATGGGGGAACCGCCCGTGGCAATGATGCATTTCTTGAACTCCACGGCGTGAATCGAGGCCTTCTCGCCTTCGATGCCGACGCGGTTCGAGGACTGGAAAAAGGCCTTGCCCGTAATGGTTTCGACGCCGAGTTGCGTGAAAAGCCCCGCGATGCCCGTGTCCAGTTTCCGGACGACGTTGTTCTTCCACTCCTGGAGTTTCTTCAAGTCCACGGCGCCCTTCCCGCAACCCTTGCCCACGTCAAAGCCCAGGGCCATCGCGTTTTCAAGGGTGGAGGCAACCGTCGAAGCATAGATGATGGCCTTCGAGGGAATGCAGCCCGCGTGCAAACAAACGCCTCCCAGGCCCTGGATGCCCGCAGGGTCGATAACCACCACGTGCTTGCCCAGCTGCGCGGCCCGGATGGCGGCCACGTAGCCCCCCGGCCCGGCGCCAAGCACGGCGACGTCGAACTGCTCGGCAAGTTCGCCCATAACCATGCTATATGACCTCCAAGAGCATGGCATAGGGGTCTTCCAAATGCTTTTTAACCTCGTTCACGAACCGCGCCGCCAGGGCCCCGTCCACCACGCGGTGGTCAAAGGAGAGGCTCACGTTCATCACGTGCCGCAAGAGTATCCGGTCTTCGACTACGCGCGGCAGCTTCCGAATCGTGCCCAGCGCCAGGATGGCGACTTCCGGGTAGTTGACCACGGCAATGCCTCCGATGCCGCCCACCGAACCAATGTTCGTAATCGTGAAGGTGCCCCCCCGTAGGTCCCCCAAGGCAATCTTCCGCTCCCTGGCCAGCGCAGCTTTCTCCGAAATCTCTTTCGCGATTTCGAGGATGCTCTTCTGGTCCGCGTCCTTGACGACGGGCACCATCAACCCGTCCGGCGTGTCCACGGCGATTCCAACGTTGTAATACTTTTTCAGCACGATTTCCTGTTTCCCCTCGTCGAGGCTCGCGTTCACGTACGGGAACTCCTTCAACGCGTGCGCGACCGCTTTCGCGATGAACGCCAGGTAGGTCAGTTTCACGCCCTGCCTTTCCGCGCGCGCCTTCTCCTTCTCGCGCGCCTCCACCAACTCGCTGACGTCCACTTCGTCGAATTGCACGGCAGTGGGCACCATCCAGTTGCTGCGCGACATGTTTTCCGCGATTTTCTTCCGCAACCCCTTCAAGGCCACGCGCTCCTCTTCCCCGGTCGCCAGCCACGACGCCTTCTCAAACGCGGGCAACGCCATGCCCCCCGCCGCGGCCGCCCCTGCTTGCGGTGACACGCTTCCCCCTCCCCCCGCAAACCGTTTCACGTCCTCGTCGGTAATCCTTCCAGCCGGCCCGGTGCCGGGCACGCGTTTAATGTCCACTCCCAGCTCGCGGGCCAGTTGCCGGGTGTGCGGCATGGCCAGCACCTGGCTGGGAACCTGCATGGGCTCAAAGGCGGCTGCCGATGCGTCAGCCGAGTAGGCGGCCACCTTCGGGGCCCCCGGCACCGCAGGCGTGCCCCCTCTCGCCATGCTCGAGGGGGCGGTAGGCTGGGCCTTGGAAACGGTTGCAGTCGGCGCCTTCGCCTGGGCAGCCGGAGGCGTAACCGCCGGAGCCGCCGCAGGCCCCGCATACTTTTCCCCTGCCGAGCCAATCGTCACCAGGACTTCGCCGACCTTGATGGTGTCCCCGACCTTCGCGTGCAACTTGAGCACGGTTCCGGCTTTCGGGCACGGGATTTCAACGACGGCTTTGTCGGTTTCCACGTTGGCAATGGCTTGGTCGGCCTTGACGACATCGCCTTCCTTCACGAGCCACTCCACCAGTTCCCCTTCGTGGATGCCTTCGCCGACGTCCGGGAACTTGAAGTCAAAAGCCATCAGAAATCACTCATCGTTTTTTTAATCGCGTTCAACACCCGCTTGGGGTTCGGCAGGTAATAGTCTTCGAGCCTCGGATAAGGGGTTATGATGTCGCAGCCCGTGATCCGCTCCATCGGGGCCTTCAAGGACAGGATGGCGCGCCGTGCAATCGTGGCCGCCAGCTCCGCGCCCACGCCGCAACTCCGCGGGGCCTCGTGCACGATGACGGCCCGCCCGGTTTTCTTCACCGAGTCAACGACGGCTTTCTTGTCCAAGGGGCTGACCGTACGCAAGTCAATGACTTCCGCGCTGATGCCCTGCTCCTGGGCGAGCTCCGCCGCGTCGTTGGACACGCGCGCCATGTTCCCATACGACACCACGGTTACGTCCGTGCCCTCCCGCACCAGCCTGGCTTCCCCCAGGGGAACCGCATACGGTTCTTCGGGGATTTCCTGCTTGAACGCGCGGTACAGTTTCTTGGGTTCCAGGAACAGCACGGGGTCCTCTTCGCGGATGGCGGAAACCATCAAGCCCTTCGCGTCATAGGGGTTGGAGGGAATGACGACTTTACAGCCCGGCAAGTGCACGAACAGCGCTTCCATGGCCTCCGAGTGGTGCTCCAAGGCCTTAATCCCGCCCCCGTAGGGCATGCGCAGTACCAGGGGACAGTGGAAGCGGCCGCGGCTCCGGTTCCGGATGCGCGCGGCATGGGAAATCAACTGGTCAAAGGCCGGGTACACGAAGCCATCGAACTGGACTTCGGCAACGGGGCGAAGGCCCGAAACCGCCAGCCCGATGGCCGTGCCCACAATCCCGGACTCGGCCAAGGGGGTGTCGATGACGCGTTCCTCGCCGAACCTCGCATACAGGCCATCAGTCACCCGGAACACGCCCCCGTCCTTTCCCACGTCCTCGCCAATCACGATGACCCGCTTGTCGCGCTCCATTTCCTGGCGCAACGCCGCGTTAATGGCTTCCACCAAGGTGGCTTTCACCATCGCCATGCCTATTCCTGCCTCTCCTCGTCCAGCCATCGCTTGAGCATGGCCATCTGCTCCGTCAAGTCCATCGTCATTTCCTTGTACATGTACTTGAACATGTCCTCGGGCTCCGGCTTCGGGAACGCCTCGTACGCTTCGACGGCTTTCTCCACGGTTGCCACCGCGTCGTCCAGGCACTTTTGCTCGAAGCCCTCATCCCACAAGCCGTTGGCTTTCCCGTACTTCTTCAACCGGTCGATGGGGTCACGCTCCCTCCAATAAGCTATTTCTTCGGGCGGCCGGTACTTCTTGGCGTCATCGCTGGTCGTGTGGTCGCCCATGCGGTAGGTCATCAATTCAAGGAGCGTCGGGCCCTTGCCGGCGTGGGCCTTGTCCAGCGCGTGCTTGGCCGCGGCATACACCGCGAAGACGTCGTTCCCATCCACCTGGATGCCTTCGAAGCCGTAGGCCAGCGCCTTTTGCGCCAGCGTTTCCGCGCGGGTCTGCTTCTTGCGCGGCACCGAGATGGCCCACTGGTTGTTCTGGCACACGAAAAGAGTCGGGGTCTGGAACACGCCGGCAAAGTTCATGGCCTCATGGAAGTCCCCCTCACTGGTTCCGCCGTCTCCAAAATAGGTCACCGTTGCAACGTCCTTTCCCTGGAGCTTGCTGCCCCACGCATAGCCGACCGCGTGCAGCATCTGCGTTCCAACCGGCACGGCCACCGGGAAGACGTTCACGTCCTCGGGCACCTTCATGCCCCGCTCGTCTCCCCCCCAATACCACAGGTACTGGGCCATGGGAAAGCCCCGCATCAGGATGATGGGGTGCTCGCGGAAGCAGGGAAAGACCCAGTCCTGTTCCTGCATGGCCAAAGCGACCGGGATCTGGCAGGCTTCCTGGCCCGTGCTCTGCGCGTAGGTGCCCATCCGTCCCTGCCGCTGCAGCTTGAAGCACTTGTCGTCGAACACCCGGGCAAGCACCATCCAACGCAGCATCTCCTTGACTTGTTCCTTGGAGAGCTTGGGCATCATCTTCTCGTCGGTCTTGCCGTCCTTGTCCATGACCGACCAGGACTCGACCCGGCCCTCATAGGCCACCTTCTTAGGCACGCTGTTCCGCCCCCACCTGCTTTCCTGCCCTGATTACGCCCTCCAGGAACAGCTCCCCTGCCTTGTAACTGCTGCGCACGAAGGGCCCGGAGGCCACGTAGAGGAAGCCCCGTTCGAGGGCCCGCTGCCTATACCACTCGAATCTTTCTGGTGACACGAACTCCTTCACTGGCAAATGCAGTTTGCTGGGCTGGAGGTACTGGCCCAAGGTGAGCACGTCGCATCCAACGCCCCGCAAGTCATCCATAGCCTGCAAGACGTCCGCCTCCCTTTCGCCCAAGCCCAGCATGAGGCTTGACTTCGTGTAAATCCTTGAATCGAATTCCTTGACGGCCTTCAACACGGAGAGGCTCTGCTCGTAGCCGGCGCGGGGGTCGCGCACGCCCTGTTGCAGTTCCCTCGTGGTCTCGAGGTTGTGCGCGTACACGTGGGGCAAGGCCGCCGCCACCTCCTGCACAAGCCGCTTTTCCCCGCGGAAGTCAGGAGTCAGCACCTCGACCAGCATGCCCGGCAACTGTTTCTTGATTTCCGCGATGCAGCGCGCGAAGTGCCCCGCTCCCTGGTCCGGCAAGTCATCGCGGTCCACGGAAGTGATCACCACGTACTTCAACCCGAACACCTTGACGGCTTGCACCAGCTTGAAGGGCTCGAAGGGGTCCAGGGCCTTCGGGTTGCGCCGCGTTTTCACGTTGCAGAACCGGCAGCCCCTCGTGCACTCATCCCCCATCACCATGAAGGTCGCGGTTCCTCCCCCCCAGCACTCGCTGCTGTTCGGGCACTTGGCTTCCTCGCACACCGTGTTCAAGCCCAGGCTTTCCAGGGTGGTCTTGACCAGGGCATAGTTTTGGATGGCGTGCCCGACCGGAATCCGCCGCTTCAACCACAATGGCTTGCCTACGCCCATTAAACCGCCTTACCCGTCCAGTTCAGTCTTTCCTATTATATAACTTGAACTACTTATAAGGGTTTGGCTTCCAAAGCGATTACCTCAGCGTTCGACGAGAATCCGGTTCAACGAGTCAATGGTCTGTCCAAGGATTCAGCCCCGGTAAGTGAAGGGGTTCTCGCCTTCGCCCTTCAGGTACTTCGTGACCCCCACCACGACAATGACTGCCACCACCAACAACACCAGCAGGGGCTGCCAGTTGAAGCCCTTCTGCGGCTTGGCCCCCTCTTCCTTGTCCCCCAGGGTAACTACCCGAACGTTTTCCTTCAATTCCTCCACGGCCACGGGCTGGTTGCTGACCGCAACCTGCCTGCCCTTCACGAGGGCACGGGCCTTTCCCAGCCCGGCCAGGGCCTCCGCGGAATTGGCTTTCAACAGGAACTGCAGCGTCTTCTGCTCCCGGGGCTTCAACGGTGGCAGCACGGCGTGGAAGACGAGCTTGCCCTCTTTTTCTTCAATGGCTTCGTTGTCCCCCACCTCCGAGAACTGGCTGGCCCCGTACTCGTCCACGACTTCCACGCCCTCCAAGAGGCCCTCTCCCAGGTTTCCCACCACCAGGTCCACGACAAGGCCTTCCCCCCAATTGAACACGCCCGTTGACACGTTCTTCCGCATCTCGACCTTTTCAAAGCAACCGGTCTCGGAATTGAAGTTCTCCGCGTTCCGGGGCGTGTCACGGCATGGGTCGCAGGCATCGCCGAGCCCATCGCCGTCCCCATCGGCTTGCCCGCTGTTCCCCGCCCGCGGGCAGTTGTCGCACGCGTCTCCGCTGCCATCGTCATCCGAGTCCACCTGGTTGGGGTTCTTTTCCCCGGGGCAATTGTCTCCGTCATCGGCAAAGCCGTCCTCGTCCGAGTCCGGGCTCACGGTCAACGCGGCCAGCTTCAACTCCTCTTTCCGGCCGAAGACATCATACAACAGGAGTTGCAGTTTCACTTCCTGGCCGGCAGCCACTCCATTGAACGCGCAGTCGTTGACGCCGGCTTTCTCGCAGGACAACACTTTTTCGCCGTTGACCAGCAACCCCAGGCCGCTGACGCCTTTCACGCGCGGCCGCAGCGAGACCCGGTAGGGCTTGCCGTCCACGGGCTTCCGGGGCTCGACTTCGACGTCCACGAGCCGGTCCAGGGCCGTGGCCTTTTCCACGACGACTTTCACGACTTTCGTGGCGTTCAGGTTGTTGGCCTTGTCGGTCGCGACCGCGTTGAACTGCAACTCGGTTCCCACCTCAAAGGGGCCCGCCCGGTGAAAGCACACCCCCGCGCTGCCGTCACAGCTTTGCACGAGCTTCTTGTTGAAGTAAATGCCGACCCTTTCCACGCCGGACTCGTCGCTGGCAATCGCGGAAACCATTACCTCATCGTATTGCGTGGGGTTCGGCGGATCCATGGATGCCTCCACCTTCGGGGGCTTCCCGTCATTGGCCTGGGTCTGCTGGGGATTGCATTCCTGGTCAATCAAGTCGAACGACACGTAGTTGCGCGGCGTCGGGTCGAGGTTGACGTCGACCACGGTAATGCATTTGCCGGCGAAATCCCTTTTCTGTCCCTTGGAGATGCGCACCGTGCCCAGGTCTTCGCTGCCCCGCATGGCCCCGAATTCCGCGTACTGCCCGGACACGGAAGCGGTCTTGGCCGTCAACACCAGGTTCCCGCCCAGTTGCTTGGACTCGCCTTCCTTCAACGAGAACGGCTCGGCTTGAACGGCTAACGCCAGTAACAGCAACGCCGCCAGTGCAAGCCCTAACCCCTTCATTTTCCCATTACATTACGCTGAACCAGTATAAAATTCTGCCCCCGGGAAGGCCGTTAAAGCCGCTATTGCCCTGTTTTGGCCGCTTTCCGTTGGAGGAAGCCCAGGCGAACTCCCGGGCAAAGTAGAGGTACGTGTACAGGTAGAAGACCACCATGACCGCGTACGCGCGGTGCAGCCAAGTCAACTCGGCTGCGGGCATGCCCGCATAAAAGTGGTCCAACAAGTAGTCCCCGAAAACCAGGCCCAGGGCAATCGAGGCAAGCGCGCCCTTGACGGCGTCCCCAATCTTGTCGGGAAACGTTGCCACGAAGAACACCATGTACACGAGGATGCCGATACCGGAATGCATCAAGGCAAACCCGGGGTCCTGCCGCGAAAAAAGGTAGCCGCCGCCCAGGAACAGGAACCCATGCAGGAACAGGAAGGGCACCAGGAACCTGGCGAATTCCTCGCGGCTCACCTGCTGGCCGTTGACCGTGAACGCTGCCGTCATGCGTTGTCCAACCCAACGCATAAATACTTCTTCTCCTTATTATTCCTTGTGGCTGCATGCCTTACTTCGTCTACCTCCTCGAGTGCCGCGACCAAAGCCTCTACTGTGGTTACACCTCGGACCTCGGAAAGCGCGTGGCCGCCCACAATGCGGGCAGGGGAGGGAGGTACACGCGCACCCACTTGCCCGTCAAACTCGTCTACTCCGAGAAAGCCCGCACCCGCCTCCAAGCCATGCGAAGGGAACGCGAAATCAAGGGCTATTCGCGGAAGAAAAAGCAGGCGCTGATTGAAGAAAAAAGAAAATAAGGCGTCCCCTTGTGGGGACAAGCGCCCTGGCCGGGAATCGAACCCGGGTCTCCACCGCGCTGCAACCCATTTTGCGGGCCCCGCAGGGTTGTCCCATGCCCCGCATGGGACGTTTCCGCAAACCCTTTGTAAAAGGGTTTTGACAGGGTGGAATCCTGGCCGCTAGACTACCAGAGCAACCTATGACCACATGTCGTCAAACTCTTATAAACCTTTGCGGCAATTGGGCCTGTTTTCCGCTCCGGCAATGGCTTTAAATTACGTTTTCTGGTAATATCCGGTCATGGGAAAGCTGGTGTGGCTCGTGGCCTTGATGTTGTTGTTTTCCGTCGCGGCCCTCGCAGCGTACAGCGGGGGCAGCCGGTCCACGCCGCCCGCGAAGCCGAAGCCCCTTCCCGTGGCCGAGGAACCCCAGCCAACCCCTCCCACTGCCCGGCCTGAGCCAGCGCCCGAACCCGCAGCCGTTGAACCCATGGCACCTGCCTCCAAGCCGGCCTTCGACGAGTCCAAGGCCAAGTGCCTGGGTCCGTCCAGTGTCGTGGAACGCGTCAAGTGCCGCCTCCGGTTGACGGACGAAGAACTCGCGGAAACCGAGCCGGATGGCTCCACGGAAATCTATTTCCTGCCCGAGGAATGCCGGCCGCTGGGCGGGGAAGCCAGGGGCCAATGCGTTTCCGCGTACGCGCGCGTGCAGGCCTGTTGGCGGTTTGAAGGCGAGACACGCGAGGAATGCCTCCGGAAACGCGTGGGCTTGCCCGAGAAGTCCAGCGTGCGCGACGAAAAAATCAAGTGCCTGGGGGACGCGTGCCGCGAGGAACTCCGGCAAAGGGTTTACTCGCTCGTCAAGTTCCGGTTGTACAGTCTCGAAGACAAGGCCTCCAAGCTCCTGCGCAAGGGCGTCAGCGAGGACACGGTTGCCCAATTCATTTCGGAAATGGAGCAAAAAAAGGCGGAATTCAATGCCGCAACCAGCCTTGAAGCCCGGAAAAAAGTCTTGCAAGGCGCGGCCCGGCTCTGGAACGACTTCAAACTCGAAGCCTACAAGCAGGTGAGGACGGGAACATGAAGCAAGTGTTTGCGTTGTTGTTGGCCCTGGTGGTCTTACTCGGCTGCGTCTCCATTCAAGGCGAAAAACCGCCGCTGCCGCCCAAGCAGCCGAGCCCCGAAACGCTCGAGCGCCAGGCCGAGGCAGCCAAGGCCACGGAGTTGAGCCCGGAAACCATTTCCTCGATTGCCGGGGTTGACGTCTCCGACGACTTGGAGCAGAGCATCCAAGACCTGGACGAAGCCAGCCAATAAACCTAGTTCCCCGCGTCCAACACGATTGCGTTCTTGAGACCCCTGAAGTCGTTGTCCAGGGTTAGTAGGGTGGCATGGTTGGCGGTTGCAGAAGCATAAATGAGTGAGTCAACGGTTGCTAGCCCCGTTTTCAGGGATTCTTTGGCGGCCTGCACGCATACTTCAAAGTTTAGCAGAGCCGTTTGGCTGTTTATCAGCACAAACTCGAGCGCGCGATATATTTCTTTCTCCTGCCAACCCCCTTTTTGGAGGCGACGCCACAGTTCATACATGCTTAAAATGGACGTAAACAACAGTTCATCCGTTGACTCGATAAATTGCTTCAGGGGCATGCTTTCCCCCAAGATATAAGCGAGCCAGACGCTTGAGTCAAGGAAGAGCCTAGAATCGGTCACTTTTATCCCTAAGGTCTTTCAAGAGTTCTTTTAATGAGTATTTCTTTCCCTTTCTGGCCAGTACCCCATACATGGAACCCCGTTTCACTCGGACAAGCGTGGTAATGGCTTCGTCATACGTTTTTACCTTGTAGGACTTCTTGAGGTTGTCGAGACGTGCCTTGGTTTCGTTCCTCACCTGTATGGTGGTCGTCACGCGGTTCATAATAACTATAGCGCTATAGTTCTTAATAAGCCTTTGCGTTCACTTCACGCGTTCCAGGAACGCCAGGCACTCCACGTGCGGCGTGTTGGGGAACAAGTCAAAGCCCTTGAGGCTCTTCACCTTGTACTCGGGCTGGAACAGCTCCAGGTCCTCGGCCAGCGAGAGCGGGTTGCAGGAAACATAAGCCATTTCCCTGGGCCCCAGGCCCTTCACCCGTTCGATGAGCCGCGCGCCCAACCCCGACCGCGGCGGGTCAATCAAGGCGTACTCGAAGGTGTGCGTCAGGTTCTTGATGCGCTTGCGCACGTCGCCGGACAGGAAAGTCGTGTTCTTGACCTCGTTCAATTCCGCGTTCTTCCTCGCGAGCCTCGCCGAGTCCTCGTCCAACTCGATGCCGTAGACGACCTTCGCCTTTTTGGCGGCGGGAATGGACAACGCCCCCACCCCGCAGAAGAGGTCCAAGACCTTGTCCTCCGCCTTTAACCCGGCAATGGCTTCGGCGAACATTTTCTCGGCCAGCACGGGGTTCACCTGGAAGAACGTGTTCGGCTCGATGCGGAACGTGCAGCCCAAGAGCTTTTCGCGGATGAAGGGCTCGCCCCACGTCCGGATGACCTGTCCATGGGAGTGGTCGGACAGGGAGTCCTGCAACAGCCAGTTGATGCTTTGGACGTCGATTTTCTCGCGCAACGCGCGCACGGCCTCCTGCAACTGGAATTCCTCCACCATGCTGTAGGAAACGAAGTTCGCCATGCGCTCGCCGGTCGTCTTCGACTCCCGGATCACGAGGTAGCGCAGGAACCCTTCGTGCTTGACCGGGTCGTGGAAGGAAACGTTCCTCGCCTTCAAGGCCTCCAACGCCGTCAACGCGATTTGGTTGGCTTCCTTGGACACCAGCAGGCAATCGCTTACCTGGAAGGCCTTCGAGTAGTCCTCGCGCGTCCTATACCCGATGGCCCCGTTGAGGCAACTCAACTCAATCTTGTTCCGGTAATAGATTTGGTTGGGCGAGGGCTCGACGGTAACGGCTTGGCCGGCCGTGAACTGGCCCAGCTCCTGTCCAAGAATCTGCGACTTCAACGCCAACTGCTTTTCGTAGGGGAGGGGCATGACCCGGCAGCCATTACAGGTTTCCCAGTGCACGCACTGGGCCTTGCCGGGGGCGCCCTGCAAGAAGTCCTTCACCAGCCGGTCCAAGACCTTGCCCTTCTCCTTTTTGTCCACCAAAAAACAGCACCCAGCTAATAAGCTATGAAGGACTATTAATTCGTTGCGGTCTCCAAGGCTATTTCTCGAACACGACCAGGCTCTCGTTGACGGTGCCGGTCTTCATCGAGCGCAGGGCGTGGCACTGGATTTTCCGGCAAGGAATTATCTCCACCGGCTTGAAACCCACGCGTTGCCCGAGCTCCGCCAGCAACTGGTCGCTTTCCACCAACTGGTCGGGAAAGCACCCTCCAGCGATGTTGAAAACGGCCTTGGCGCCGGGCTTCAGCGCGGGCAAGCAGTTCCGCAAGACCTTTTCAAGGTCCTCGAAGTAAGCCCTGGCAATCGGCGGCAAGCCAGCGCCCGTCGCAGGCGCCCCGCCCTCGTCCGCGGCCTCCTCGCCGATGAACGCGCGGAGCCTGGTTTCCTGGGCCTTGAAGAACAACGCCAACTCCATCTTGTAAACCGTCGTGTACTCGATTTTGTTCAGGTACGGTGGCGAGGTAATCAGGCCGCCGAAGTGGTTTTCCACGAAACTCGTCTTGCGGGCATCGCTTTCCACGGCTTCGGGCTCCACGGCAGGCAGCCCCCTTTCGGGGGCAGGGGGACTCTTTTTCAGGTCGCGGTACATGAACTTGAGCTTGCTGAAAAAAAGTTTTTTGACGGGCAGCGGGGGCTTCTTCTCGCGCCGCAGGCTCCCGCCGGCCTTGACCGCGTTGGCCACCCTTCCAGCGGTGTCCACCAGGCCCAGCAATAGGAAGTCGCGGATGAGCTCGTCCTTCATTTCCTCGATTCTTTCCTTGTAGAACAAAATGTTTTCCAGGGTCTTCGCATAAAACAATTTCCGCACCCAGTCCTGCTTGGGCGGGTTGCCCTTGAACTCGGGCTTCAGCTTCTTCAACTCCAGCACCGCGTTCCGCAGCCCCTCCAAGTCGTAGGCATGGGTCTTCGCGCGGGCTGCGAGCAAGGCCAGGGGCGAGACATCGATTCCAACCGACATCAGCCCGCGTTGCTTGCACGCCAGCAGGGTCGTGCCCGAACCGCAGAACGGGTCGAGGACGGGCTCCTCCATCCGGTAGCGGTCAATGCAGTAATCGACGAGGCCGCGGCTGAACCCCTCCTTGTAGTAGAACCAGTTGTGGATGGGCTCGCGCTTGTTCGGCGTGAAGGTAACGGCTTCCGCGAGGTTGACCTCGTGCATGCAAGGAATTAGGCGGGCAACGCTTTTAAGCCAACGGCTTTGACCCGGTTAGGGCAGCGCCAAGTAGAGGATGATCAAGCCCACCACGACCTTGAAGAAGGCCGCGTACCGGATGAAGGTGTTCGACTTCTTGGCCATGGCCTCGGCCACCGCGACGATTCCCTCGCGGAACGCAAAGCACAGGACTCCAAAGCCCACCATGACGACGCCGAAGAACGAGGCCAGGATGGCGAGCAAGTCGACCTCCGGCCAAATCGTGTACAAGGCGGTTGCCCCCACCAGGGCAGCCAAGGCGCCCAAGAACTTCGTGTTCTTCCGCACCATTCGCGTGACGAAGCCCTTGAACTTGCCCGGGTTGATGACCGCGGGAATCCGCGTAATCACGAGCAGCAAGCCAAAGACGAACGCAACCGTCCGCACGGGGTCAACCAATTGCATGGCATAATTAGCGCTGAACTACAATTTAAGGCTAACGTTCGCGTGCTGGGCCGTTTTTCCCGCTTTTCCCCCCACCCGCGGCCCCTTACACCTTGAACCATTCCAGCTTGTCCACGGGTTCCCCGGCCGCGCACTCCCGGAGTTCTTTCAGGAGCTCGGCGCGGTCTTCGAGGACAACGCGGCCCTCCATGAAGTCCGCGATTTTTCCAGCGAAGACGCGGGTGGCGGTCATCATGGGCAGGACGACGAAGTCCGCCCCGCACTCGTACAAGGCAAGGGCTTCCCGGAAGTACTCGGCGCGCGCAATCACCTGGGCGCGCGGGTTGTTGGCCTTCACGGCCCTGAGAATGTGGACTTCCTCCTCGAAGTCCGGCACCGTCAGAATCACGAGCCGGGCCTTCATCAACCCGGTCTTCTCCCACATGCCCTCGTTGGACGCGGAACCCATGACGGCCTTGAAGCCGCGTGCAATGGCGTGTTTCACGACTTCGGGGTTGCGGTCCACGAGCACCACGCTTTCGTCTCTTTCGGCCAGCATCTCCGCGATGGTGTACCCGTTCCGGCCCGCGCCCACGACCACGGCGTGCTGGGCCATGCCCTCCTCAAGGTTCTCGTAGGCCGCGAGCTTCCGCCGGAAAAACCCCTTCCAGGTCTTGGACGCGAAAAAGGTTTCGCTCACCTTGTTGACGACGCGGTAAAAGTTCTTGTCGCCCGCGTTGAAGTAGGGCGCGATGGCCATGGAGGCGCCGACCAGCACGATGAGCCACGAGTAAAGGCCCTGGCTGATTTGGCCGAGCTGCAGGCCCTCCTTGGCGATGATGAGCGAGAACTCCGAGACGTTGCCGAGCCCGGCCGCGGCGAAGACCGCGTTCCGCGCCCCATAGCCGCCGAGGACCGTGGCCGCGAAATACGCGAGGGGCTTGACGAAGTACACGCCCAGCAGCGAGACCGCGATGACGGCGGGGCTGATGTTGATGCCGCTGAAGTCCAGCTGCATGCCGAGGGTGACGAAGAAGATGGCCGCGAAAAAGTCGCGGAGGACCTTGATTTTTTCGTGCACGTCGTCGCTGTACGGCAACGAGGAAAGCGAGACGCCGGCGATGAAGGACGCGACCGCGACCGAGAAGCCGGTCAGGCCCGCGACGCCGATGAAGAACAGGCAGCAGGCCACGGCCGCCAGGAACAGGAGTTCACTGGATTTCGAGGCCAACGCGAACAGGGGCGGGTAAGCGAAGCGGTGCAGGAGGTAGGCGAGGGCAATCAATCCAATGGCGGGGGCCAGCGAGGCGGCCACGCTGCCCACGTTGAGGCCGGCCGAGAAATTGGCCAGCAAGGGCAGCACCATCACCACCAGCAGGTCCTCGACCAGGAGGAAGCCGACCGTGAGCTGGCCGTGCAGGGCATGGATTTTCTTGCTCTCCGTCAGCATCTTCACGATGACGGTGGTTGAACCGAAGGCGACGGTAGCACCCATGAACACGGCTTCGTTGAACGGCAGCCCGGCCATGGAGCTCAGCAGGGCAACGACGGAAACCGTGATGGCGACCTGTGCAACGGCCCCCAGCAAAATGGTTTTGCCGAGCACGGAGAGCTTGCCGATGTTGGCCTCGACCCCCACGGCGAACAACATCAAGGCGATGCCGAACTCGCCCAGGACCTTCAGGGTTTCCAGGTTTTCCACGCCCAGGCTTATCCCGCCTATTTGGAGGTTCAGGGAGGCGAGGCCCATGGGGCCCAGCAGGAGCCCGGCCGCGATGAACGCCAGGAACAGGGGCTGCCGGAGCATGACGGCCAGGTAGCTGAGCGCAGTGGCCACCAACACAATCAAGCCGACTTCAAACAGCCAGGCAAACTCGGGCGTCATGCAATGATAACCCTGCCCTTCTTCTTGGGCGGAACCGGTTTGGCCTTGAATTCGAGCACGACTTCAGGGCTTAAATCGTCTTTCTTGATGTCCCCTGCCAGCATCAGGCCCAGCTTGGCGCCCTTCTTGCCCAAGGCGACCATGCCGTACTTGGACTCGACTTCCATGACTTCCACCATTTTGCCGTTGAATTCGGTGGTCATGTTCTTGCTGATGGTTCCTTCCACGAGCTCGCCGATGACGTAGGTTTCCTTGGTCCCGAAAAACTGCTCTACCTTGATAACTTTGACCTTCGCGGTGCCCAGCACGCCCGTGCCCTGGCTGGGCTTCACGATCTGCGTGTTCCCGCCTGCCCTGGGGTTGTCTTCCCCAAACGTCAGACCCACTAAGCCGCCCATGCAATCACGCTAAGTAATAGGCCAACGTCATTTATAATTGTTTTCCTCCAACCGTCTTCCAGAGGGGCATGAAAAAAGTCGCCTACGTTTCGGGGCCACGCGACTTGGGGGAAAAGGCCAGGACCTGGTTGAAGAAAGTCAGGGACCTCCATCCACGGCCCCCCGCATTCCAGTTCCCTTCCGTGCATGCTGCGCATGCTGCGCATGCTGCGCATGCTGCGCATGCCGCCTTGTTCGTCGTCGACCTGCAGAACTTCTTCCTCGACCCCGCCTCGCATGCCTTCGTCCCCGCCGCCCCCGCCATCCTGCCAAACGTGCAGTCCCTGCTGGCGGCCTTCCGGGAAGCCGGCCGGCCAGTGGTCTTCACGCGCTATGCCGTGGCCGACGGCGAAAGCCCGGGCCTCATGGGGGAATGGTGGAGGGACTCGGTCAGGGAAGGCAGCGAGGCTTCCGCCATCGTTTCGCGCCTGCAGCCGCTTCCCGGGGAACTCGTCCTCCGCAAGCGCTCCTACAGCGCCTTCCAGGGAACCAATTTAGAGCAGCACCTGAGGGCAGCGGGCGTGGACTCCGTGGTCATTTCGGGGGTGCTGACGCACCTCTGCTGTGACACCCTGGCCCGCGAGGCCTTCACCCGGGACTTCAAGCCCTATCTGGTCGTGGATGCAACGGCTTCCTACAACGAGGACCTGCACCTGTCCAGCCTCAAAACCCTTTCCCATGGCTTTGCCGTGGCCCTCACCGCGGACGAGGTCCTGCAAGCGCTTCGGGGCACCAGGGCCCGGAGGAGACGATGACCCGTGACGCCATCGTGGGCGGTGCCATCGTCGACGTCCTCGTGGTGGGCGCTGGCCCTGCGGGGCTGTCAGCTTCCATCCAGTTGCAGCGCATGGGCTTCAAGCCCCTGGTCCTCGAAAAAAACCGGGTCGGTGGCTTGCTGCGCAACGCGCGTTGGGTGGAGAACTTCCTCGGCTTTCCGGATGGCCTTGCCGGGAAAAGACTTGCCGCCTTGTTCGAGCGCCAGGCACGAGCGCAGGGCGTGGAGGTCAGAAAGGCGGTGGTGACCGGCGTCACGCGGGAAAAGAATGGGTTCGTGGTGCGCGCGGGCCGGAAGCGCTTCCGGTCGCGTGCCCTCGTCCTTGCCACGGGCACGGCGCCCAGGCCACTGGGGGTTCCAGGGGAAAAAGCCCTGGCCGGCAAAAAGCTGTTCTACTCCGTCGAGGAAATGCCGGCCTTGAAGCGCGGCCAAGCCAGGGGTTGGACCCTGGCCGTCATCGGTTCGGGAGACATTGCCTTCGACTATGCCTTGAACCTCGCCGACCAAGGCATTCGTGTGCGGCTGCTGTTGCGGGGCTCGAAGCCGAAGTGCATTCCACGCCTCCGGGCAGCGGTTGGCAAGCATCCACGCATTGCCGTGTACCCGCATGCCGTGGTGCGGGGTCTTTCAAGCCAGGGCCACAAGGCCCTCCTTGAAGTGGCCGTGAACGGCCGGCGGCAATCAATGTCAGTGGATCGGGTCCTGGCCGCGGTCGGCCGGCAGCCCTGCCTGGATTTCCTGCCCCGGGCCTGGCAAAAGCGCTTGCGCAGGGAAGGGCGCGCCCTCGAGGGAGTGGGGCTTTGCCTGGCGGGAGACGCGGATGCAAACAATTTTAGGCATGCCGGCATAGCAATGGGTGAGGGTTTGCGCGCCGCCATGTTCCTGGGAGGGTTTTTGTCGCATGCTTCGAGTGATTGAGTCCACGGGAAAAGAGGGGCTGGCCACGGTTTTCGTGGCAAGGACCGGGAACGGCCGGCTCATCGAGTTCGCGGAGTCCTTCCAGCCCGGCCAGTCCATTGACCAGAAGTGGGTGTTGATTCTCTCCGTCATGCATGGCTGCCCCGTGCGCTGCCTCATGTGCGACGCGGGCCAGGCTTTTCTGGGCAACCTCTCCAAGGAGGACATCCTTGCGCAAGTCGGTTACCTGGTGCGACGGCGGTTCCCCGATGGCAGGGTGCCGAGCCGGAAATTCAAGGTGCAGTTCACGCGCATGGGCGAGCCCGCGTACAACCCCGCTGTGCTCGAAGCCCTGGAAGAGCTGCCGCGCCGGTTTGACGCCCCCGGCCTGATTCCATCGGTGTCCACGGTCGCGCCCCTTGACCGGGAAGGGTTTTTCGAGTCCCTCCTGGAAGTCAAGCAACGACTGTACCGGCAGGGGCATTTCCAGTTGCAGTTCTCCGTCCACTCCACGGACGAGGCAAAGCGGGACCAGCTCATCCCGGTCAAGAAATGGGGGCTCCGCGACCTCGCCTCCTATGGGGAACGGTTTTTCGAGGCAGGGGACCGAAAGGTCACGCTCAACTTCGCGCTCATGCAGGGCTATCCCGTGGAACCAAAGCGGGTCGCGGAATTCTTCGACCCGCGGAAGTTCCTGGTCAAGATAACCCCCTTGAACCCCACCCAGAAAGCCGCGAGCAACCGCCTGCTCCCGGCCTTTGACGCCTGCCGTGAAAACCCCGTGCCGGAGCTCGTGCAGGGGTTCAAGGACCTGGGCTTTGACGTCATCCTGAGCATCGGTGACCTCGAAGAAAACCAGGTGGGCAGCAACTGCGGCCAGTTCGTGAGCGCCCTGGAAGCGACCCGCCTCGCCAAACCCAGGATAGTCCAATCAGAATAATTTGTTCAAGTAATTATTAATAATGGAATAACGTGTTTGTTTTATTAAGGGTTGGGGAGCAAATATGGGTATGCATTTCATGGGCGCCATGCTTGCCGGGCAGGTCTCCCGTTCCGCGGACACCATCCGCCTGCACCGCCTGGCCCGGGATGGCCACGCGAAAAAAGAGGAATTCCTTGCCTCGGCTTCGAAGGACGCACAAGCCATCCTCAAAGCCCAGGCCCAGGGTTTCGCCTTCGTCTCCGGCGGCCAGGTCGAATGGCTGGACTTGTTCCGGCCCATCGCGGCCACCTTTGCGGGGTTTGAGCGGAAGGGCTCGGAGGGCGAGGACGCCATCGGCCCCGTGACGCGCTGGTTCCGGACCAACACCTTTTACCGGAAGCCCCACGTCAACAAGCGGATTTCAGCCGAAGGCGGGGAACTCATCCCGTTCCTGCCCAAGCTGCCGGGCAAGGGGCTCGCATGCCTGCCAGCGCCCTACACTTTTTGGCGGCTCGTCGAACACTCTTATTACCAGGAGCCCGCGGAATTCGCGGCAGACTATGCGGCCGCGCTGGCGGCGTCAGCCCCGCACCTGAAAAAGCACGGCTATGATTGCCTGCTGTTCTTGAACCCCTCGGTGGGCTATGACCTCTCCCGCAACCAGTTCCAGAAACTCGACTGGGCCGCGGACTTCTTCGCGTCCCTCAAAAAGACCGGCTTCACCCTGGGCGTGCACTTCCCGCTCGCGGACGGCTCGAAAGCCCTTCCAATCGTCGAAGACTCGTCCGTGGACTTCGTCGGCGTGGACTGCATCCACACCGACTTCGCGAAACTCCACTCGAAGAAGGACCTCTTCCTCGGCCTCGTGGACGCGGCGCGCATCGGCGTCGAAAGCCCCGCGCACCTCACCCAGCAGGCCCGCGCCTGCCTCCAGGAAGCCGGCTTTTCCGGAAACTTTTACCTGGGCCCCAACGACCGCCTCTTCGAGGTGCCGTATGAGGCCGGGCTCGACAAGGTAAAGTCCCTGGCCCAGGCCGCGAAACAACTGGAGGCAGCCAAATGAAGAAAGCCTTTGCTTGCCAGGAAGTCGGCAGCATCCAGCGGCCCATCTGGCGCCAGCAGTTGGAAGCCAAGGCCAACAAGGAATGGGTCAAGTCCGCCATGGACTGGGGCGAGAAATTCAACGTCGAGGAGCGCGGGGAACTCCGGCAACTGCTTGAAAAGGACGGGAGCAAGCGCTCGGCCGGGGAAAAGCAGCGCATCGTCGACATCGCATCTATTTATGTCATCCGCATGCTCGAGCATGCGGGCCTCGACAGGGTCTTCAACGGCGAACAGCCGCGCACCGAAATGTATGACATGCTGGCCAAGCAGATTCCCGGCATTAAAACCGCGGGCTTCGTGAATTCCTTTGACGCCAACTATTTTCGGAAAGGCATCATCGACGGCGAAATCTCCGTCAACCAGGAGGGCATCGACTGGTTCGTGGACGAATTCAGGTTCGTGCAGAAGCACACCCAGCACGCGGTGAAACCCTGCTTCACGGGGCCCTACACCATGGTGGACTGGTCGTACGTCGAATACTACCGGAAACTCAACGAGAAAAAGGGCTTGAAGCCGTTTGCCGCGCTCCGGCAGGCGCGCGCCGACGCGGTGCTGGGCTTCGCCCGCCACGTCTTGAACCCCATCGTCCGCGCCCTGGTCAAGGCCGGCGCGGAAATCGTGCAAATAGACGAGCCCGCCGCGACCACGGATGAAAGCGAGTCCGCCTTGTTCACCGAGGCCATGAACGAGTGCTTCAAGGGCGTGCCAAAGGGAACCGGGAAAGCCATCCACATGTGTTACAGCAATTACCCCGTGCTCTTCCCGGAGCTCGCGGAATGCAAGGCGGACAGTTACCTGATCGAGTTCACCAACCACGCCTCGGTCAGCCACTTCAAGCCTGACATGGTGAGCCCCGAAGCCTACAAGTTCATCCAGTCGTTCAACGAGTACAAGGTGCCCGTGAACATGGGAGTCGGGGTAATCGACATCCACTCGGACCTCGTGGAGAGCCCCGAAGTCATCAAGGAAAGGCTGTTGCACGCCGCCAAGCTCGTGGGAGACGCCTCCCGGGTGCAAGCCAACCCGGACTGCGGCCTGCGCACGCGGCGCTGGGAGATAGCCGTCCAGAAGCTCGTCAACATGGGGAGGGGCGCGCAATTGGCGCGTGAGGCCCTGGGTGAATGAATGAAAGTCCCGCGAATGATGTTTGAGGTCGTGCCCCCCAGCAAATTCTCTTCCGAGGAAGCCATGGAAAAGGTCGTGGCCGACCTCGCCGATGGCCTCTCCACCGTTGACTGCATTGATGCCTTGAACGTTCCCGAAGTCGTGGACGAAAACCGCCACGGCTCGCCTTACTACCGCAACCTGGATGTCTGCCGGTTCGCCGAGGGACTCCGGAAGAAAACCGGCTTGAACGTGATTGCCAACAAGGTGGTCGTGCAATGCCGGGGCAGGCAGGGCTTCCTGGACTGGCTGGATTCCGCCGTGAAAGTCCACGGCCTCACGGACTTCGTTTTCGTGGGCGGCAACTACGCGGACAACATCTATCCCGGGCCAAGCGTTGCCGAAGCCACTGAAATGGCCTTGGAGCGATTCGGCCTCTCCGTTGGCGGCATCCTCATCCCCTCCCGCCTCGACGAAAGCGAGCGCCTGCTCCGGAAAACCCTTTCAGGGACCTCGTTTTTCACCACCCAGATCCTGTTTTCCGCGAACCCCTTGAAGTCCGTGCTGTCCTCGTATTACTCGAAGTGCGTGGAAAACTCCGCCAAGCCCGCCGAGGTCTTCCTGAGCTTCAGCGTGCCCTCGAACGCGCACCACCTGGAGTTCATGAAGTGGCTGGGAGCCGAGCTGACCCCCAAAGTCGAGGAAACCCTCTTGTCGGGCGGTTCCATGGCCCAGAAGTCCATTGACTTGGCGCGAAGCGTGTGGCTGGACGCGTTCAACTACTTGCAGGATTCCTCGGTGCCCATCCAGTTGGGGTTGAACGTGGAAGCCGTTTTCCTCCGCAACCTGGACGCAGCCCTTGAAATGGCCCGGCAACTGTCGGCCGCCAGGGCCAGGAACCGGTTTTAAACCGCGTCCAGGCCGGGTTCAACCGCGGCTTTAAACCGTCGGCTTTAAATTAACCATTCCCTCCTAAATCATCAGTTATACGAGTAAACTAGTTCAGTGGGTTTTGCCCACCTTTTTTCCCAAGGCTTTTTACCTCGGCAAAAAGGCTTTTCTAGTTTCAGTCGTATAGTCTAAAAAAAGGAGTTAGAAACAATGGGATTCCAAGGCGGATCTTTTGGTGGTCCAAGGGAAATGTTCCCCGCGACCTGCTCTGACTGCGGACAAGAAACACAGGTTCCATTCAAGCCCACCGAGGGCAGGCCTGTCTACTGCAGGGACTGCTACCAGAAGCACAAGAAGTTCTAAACCCATCCAGGCTTAGATGGCTAGCGAGGGCCCCCCAAAAAGGGGGCAAGAAACTAGGCAAACACCATTTTTTTCTTTTTATTTTCAACGGTTCTTGCCGGTAGGCCGCCGGTGTTCCGGGTCGTTTCCCCCCTTGCACCACTGGCTAGGCCCAGGCGGTTTACCCGTTTTAACCCCAAACCATGGGGTTTAAATTAGCCACGGGCCCATTAATCCATCAGTTATACGAGTAAACTAGTTTTCTAGTTTCAGTCGTATAGTCTAAAAAAAGGAGTTAGAAACAATGGGATTCCAAGGTGGATCTTTTGGTGGCCCTAGGGAAATGCACCCGGCTACTTGTTCTGACTGCGGCAAGGAAACAACGGTTCCCTTCAAGCCGACAGAGGGCAAGCCAGTCTACTGCAGAGACTGCTACCAAAAGCACAAGAAATACTAAAACCTCTTTTCTCACCCGCAAGGGCTGAAACTAGGAACAACGCGTTTTTTTCGATTTCTTCTTTTTCTTTACCCTGTTGTGAGCCGTGAGGCTGAATTAGCCGCCGCTTTCATGCAACTACTTCCACTTCACGTTGCAGCCCGTGCTCGGCACGTCCGTCCGGAACTTCACCGGCTTGCCTGCGAGCAGGGCCTGCACGGCTTCCTCGAGTTCGTTGGTCTGGGCTTCCTCGTGGGGCTTCCCGTGCGCGTCGTCGATGCGGCCATGGTAAACAAGCTTGAACTCCGCGTCGAACAAGTAGGGGTCGGGGGTGCAGGCCGCGTCATAGGCGTGCGCGGTGGCCTGGCGTTCATCCACCACGTAGGGGAACCGCCACCCAAACTTTTTAGCGTACTCCGCCATCTTCGGGAAGCCGTCCTCCGGGTACTTGACCGCATCGTTGGCGTTGACGCCAATCATGCCCAGGCCCTTGCCCGAATAGTCGTTGAACAACTGCGCCAGCTTCGGGGCCTTCGGCTGGACGTAGGGGCAGTGGTTGCACATGAACACGACCAGCAACCCCTTCTTTCCCTTGAAGTCGGCCAAGGAATAGGTCTTTCCGTCGATGCCTTTCAGCTGGAAGTCCGGGGCTTCGCTGCCCTGCTTCATTTTCAAGTAAGATGACGCCGTCAACACCATGGTGCTCCCTCCATTACTTGTTTACTGCAATCCGCTTTTATTTTTTTGGTGGGGGCCCAGGAAAAATAGGGCCGCCGCGCCCACGGCAAGTTGGCCGAACAGGGTTTCCACCGTTGGGAACACGCCGAAGTCCCTGGCTTTCGGCAAACCCTTGAACTCGGTTTCGCCAATCCAGCCGGCTTCCTGGAGTTCGTGCACGCCTTGGCCCATGAAGACGATGGACAAGCCAATCAACAGGGTGCTGGTCACGAGGAAAATGGTTTTCAAGTCCAGGCGGGCCTCGATTTGGAGGACGAGCCAAAACAACCCCGCCAACACCAGCAACCCGGCCGCCAACCCAGTCCACAAGTCCGCGGGAGGCACGGAAACCGACAATGCCTGGTAGAACAACACGGTTTCGAACCCCTCCCGGTAGACGGCCATGAAAGCCGTCAAGGCTAGTGCCAGGCCGCTGCCCTTTTCCAGGGCGTGGTTGACTTTTCCCCGGATGTAGGCATGCCAGTGGCTGACCTCCACCTTGGACAAAAACCAGTGGCTCACGTAAAACAAGACCAGGGAAGCCACGACCAGGGTCAGGCCCTCCAGGACCTCCTGCAAGCCTTCATTGGCTTCGAAGGCGGCGTGGAACAGGAACGCCGTGGCCAGGCTCGCCAGCACGGCCAGGCCCGCGCCCACCCACACCTTGCGTTCCAGGTTTTTCTGCCCGGCCTTTTCGAGGTAGGCGATGATGGCCGCGAGGATGAGGATGGCTTCCAGTCCCTCCCGGGTGATGACCACCAACGACTGCAACACGCCTTCAATCAAAGAGGTTCCCACGCACTCAACCAGCCAAACCATTAAAAAACCGCCGAACCTATTCTCCCTGCATGACCGGCGAGCGCGTGCACAAGGGCCTGGACCTCACGCAGGGGCGGGTCTTGCACAACCTCCTGGCCATGGGCATCCCCGTCTCCATTGGCTTCATGTTCGAGACCTCGTACAACGTGGTCGACACCATGTTCGTCGGCGGCCTGGGCGTCAACGCGCTTGCCGCGTTGTCCATGAGCTTCCCCTTGTACTTCATCATCCTCTCCATCGGCATCGGCTTGAGCGTGGGCTCGAACGCCTTGGTCGCGCAAGCCATCGGCGCCAAGGACTACAAGAAGGCCGACAACCTCGCCGAGCACTCGTTCCTCGTCGCAGCCGTCGTTGGCTTGCTGGTCACGTTCCTGGGCTTCTACGCCGTGAAACCCTTTTACCTGGCCTTTGGCGCCTCCCCCGAAGTCCTAGCCCTGGGCGAGCAGTACATGTTCTGGATTCTCTTGAACACCATTCCCTTCTACTTCACGTTCGTGGCCATGGCCTTGCTGCGCGCGGAAGGCGAGGCCATGATTCCCTTGTATGCCCTGGCAGGCGGTGCCATCCTCAACGTCTTCCTGGACTGGATTTTCATCTATGGCTTGTTCGGCTTGCCGGTCATGGGGGTCGCGGGCGCAGGGTTTGCCACCTTCCTCGCGGACGTCGCGGCCGTGGGGTTCTTTGCCTTCATGCTCTTGGGCGGCCGCAGGCGCCTCCTCCGCTTCAAGCCCCGCGACTTTTCGCCTCGCTTCGGGTATGCCTGGCAGTTGCTGGTTAAAGGCGTTCCAGCCTCGGTCGGCCAGGTCATCACCGCGGGCGGCTTCACGCTCTTGATGGCCCTGGTGGGCGGCTTTGGTGCGGAAGCCGTGGCCGCCTACGGAGTCGGTATCCGCATCGACCAGCTCGTGGTCTTGCCCTCCATTGGCATCGCCACCGCCGTCACCTCCATTGTCGGCCAGAACATTGGTGCCCGGAAGCTCAAGCGCGTGGAGTGGACCGTGAACTCGGCGTTGAAGCTCTTGTTCGCCGTGGAACTCGCGGGCGGCGCGCTGGTCTTTGCCTTGGCCGGCCCCCTCATGGGCTTGTTCACCTCCGATTTGAGCGTCGTCAACCTCGGCGTTGCCTATGTTTCCACGGTGGCCTTGACGTATTGCTTTCGCGCTGGCATGATTGTCATCGCCTCGGCCTTCCAGGGCGCAGGCGAGATGCTGAAAGCCCTGGTCATGATGGCCTCGTTTTACGGCCTCGCCTTTGCCTTGGCGTACGCCTTCACTAGGTCCAGCCACGACCTCTCCCTGGTATGGATGTCCATCGCCGCTTCAACCCTTCTCTCGTTTGCCTTGAGCTACGCGATGTACGCGCGAAAGATGTGGGTGCCGAAAGCCCTGCGCGCTTAAATACTTCCTGCGCTGCTTAATCTGTATGTCGCGCTGGCCAGCCCATGCTTCCATGCCCGCCGGCTGGCTGCGTCCCGCGCGGGCGTTGGCCCAGGCCCAGCAGCGGCCCGTGGCCGAGTTCAGGGGAAAAGCCGAGCGGGGCCGGGAAGTGTTCGTCAACGGCCAGCGCAGGCGAATTGCCGGCCTCGATTTGCTTCGATACGAGCTCGGCTGCCACCGAGTGGAAAAGGCACTCCGGAGGCGCGTGCCCGAAGCCACCAGGCGCTCCCAGCCGGCCTATGACGCGTTCTTGGACGCCAAAGTGGATGGGATTCCCTTCCGGGATGTTTTCCTCCACATCGACTGGAACCAGGCGCTGTTGCTGCGGCGCGCGTTCGCGCTGGGTAGCGCGGAATTGTATGGCAACCCCCTTGGACCGAAATGCCGGATCACGGTTCGTCGCGCCAAGCGCAAGATTGACGCCACCCTAGACTTTCCGGATTTCCTTTCCGGCCAGAGCTGGGAGCGGGTTGGTGCCTCCTTGCGTGACCCTGAACGGCTTGCGCGCGTCCGCGCCGTGTTCGAGCAACTCAAGGGGAAGACTTATTCCTTTTCGGTGCGCCTCGGAGCGGAGCGGTTCGCGGCCCTGGCCGAAGCCATTCGCCTCGCTGACCGGTTGGACCGGGTGGTCTTGCGTTCCTTCCGCGAAGCCGATTTCCAAGCCGTGATGGCGGCTGGAC
>Ga0209541_10003080_pt1 | contig 30993 bp, 29 predicted proteins | sample RifCSPlowO2_01_FD_184027 | JGI IMG/M metagenome (GOLD analysis project Ga0209541, IMG submission 184027) | Groundwater microbial communities from Rifle, Colorado - Rifle CSP2_plank lowO2_0.1 (SPAdes) (version 2) | ecosystem: Environmental > Aquatic > Deep subsurface > Groundwater | place... | reverse complement strand
TTTCCAACTTGAATCTTCGCATTTATAGGCATTAAAAGTTTCACTAGCTTTGCTTGTATTTGCATTCCATTGCGAAGTATATTTAAACCTAAATTCATAGCCAAGAGCAGAGCTATTAAAGTCTAATGCACATCCTCCTGTTTGCGAGCCATCTGCATCTAAATAAACTAAAAATATAATAGTATCATTTCCATTTCCTGTTCTTTCTGCTCCAAAACTTGTTCCCATTCCTCCCGTTGATGGACCTCCAGGCATTGATTCAGCCATTCCCATAACAAATGAAGATAATCTTTCTTTATTGCAAATAGAAGCATTGCTAAAATCTCTAACTCCTGCTCCAAATCCATAAGCATTTCCCATATCTTTCATTCCAAATCCGCATAAATCAACACTTGCCTGTATTCCTTCAGTGCAATTATCAACTCCCAGAGGAACAGGAGCTCCAGCTTCCATGTTGTCAAACATATCATTCATTCCCTTGGGATTGCACCAGCCAGTTGGGTATTTGCAAAAAGTAATATTGCATGAAGTAACATTTTGACTAAAACATCTTGGCTCACATCCACCCCAGGAAGTATTTGTGCAATAAAGGTTTTGAGAGCATAGAGTTGAATTTGTTTGCAAACTTTGATTTTGCCAGCACTGGTCAACTATATTAGTGCAGAAGTTTCCCCAACTATCATTTTTAAACCAGCATCCATTAGTAGCATTGCATCCAGTTGCAACAGATACATACATCCAACAATTCTTACTCCAATCAACTTCACATTTAGGGCTTGGGTTTACAGTCCATCCGCAACTAATATTTATTATTGTTTTATTAGTGCAAAAAGTTCTATTTCCATCATATTTATAACAATCTCCACCCATGCCAGTTCCAACTCCACCTCCAGTAGCAATAGAACCTGTTGAAAATCCTCCTGATTTTGGCTCACACCAGCCAGAATTTTTCCATCTGCATCCAGTTGAACTCTGGCAATTATTTTGATTAGCTGAATTTGAAGAATTTGTGCAAGATGATGATTCTTCACACCAGCCACCCTCTTGTTTCCAGACACAGCCAAGAGAATTAGCTGTATTACACCCAGATTGAGAATTAGAACTCTGATTAAAACAAATAGACTGGCAAAAACCACCTCCACCACCCCAACTTTCCCAATAACATCTTCCTCCAGAAGAAGATACACAATTTGCTTGAGTATAACTTCCGCATTTATCAGCTTTATTCATGCACCAGCCACTACCACCCATAGAAGGAATCTCCCATTCACAATTAGAACTATTACTGCAAGTTCCATTTGAAGTAAACTGCCCGCAATTAGCACTCCAATTTACTTCACAATGAGGCAGAGTAAAAGAGTCTGTTCTCCAGCCACAGCCAGTACGGCTATTACATTCTGTTAAACCAGAAGTATAAAGCCAGCAATTTTTAGGCGCAAAATCAGTATGGTCACACCATCCACCATGATTTCTGCACCAGTCTGTTCCATTTCCAGTTCCAGAACACCAAGTATCAACAGTCCAATTACATCCAGATGCATTAAGAGCTATGCAAGAACTTCTTTCTAAGCCCATGCAAACCTCACCTACTTTCCAATCTCTCTCACACAATGCATTTCCTGTTCCATTCTGCCATCTGCAATTTGACTGTGAAGTGCAATTTGCAGAATTAAAATCATATTTCCAGCACTGCCCTCCTTTAACATCACACCAGCTCCCCCATTTATCAGTTATCCATTCACAATTGTTTGTTATACAAGTATTATTATTTGTCCATCCTGTACAATCTCCAATAACAAAACCGCAAAAACTATCTGAAAAACAAGATTGGTCAGAGCAGTCAATTAAATTATTATTATTGTTATCAATACCATCCCAGCAAATTTCTACATCTTCTCCTGTATTAGAAACACAGCTTGAGGTTCCAGTCTGCCATTTGCAGCTTCCTGATTGGTTTGCAACAGCTGTTCTTCCAATATCCTGGCAAGTTATTTGGCTAGTGCATCTATCACAAGCATCTTGGCAGGTTTTTTCACTTTTCTTAACACAATAACCTCCTTGCGCAGTTGAATTATCACTAACCCATTTACAGCCTCCTTCTGCATTTACAGGCCTATCTGCTCTTGTATCAGTGCAATAATCAACAGGCCTTTTCCCAGTAGTATTGCTACTAGGGTCTCCTTTATAACTACAATCACCACAATTAGTATCACAGTTTCCAGCAATTCCTTTTTTATACTGTTCTTTTGCTTTGCAATAACCAATTCCATTTTTAGCTCTTGTATCTGCTGTAAATTCACAAAATCCAAGCTTGCTTCCTTTACATGCTGATTCAGCATTAGTTGCATTAACTGAATTTCCATTGCTGTCTTTTAATTCACAGCCAAAACATGTTTTGTCGCAATTATCTTCTTCATTAAACTTAGATTCACATCTTCCAGTTGGAACAGAAACATTTCCCTCGCAATAATTTTCAGTTATCCATTTCCCTCCAGCTGCCTCACAATTCTTTTTATTATCAATTTTAACTAGAGCCTGGCTCTCATTTCCAAAAACATCACTTGCTTTAAACCCGCACCTGGAAGTTGCATTACTCCATTCACAAGGCATATACCATGGGCTTCCAGCAATCTGCTCGCATAATGCCTGGTTTTCATAAGCACTATAATCCTCACAAAAGCTTGCTCCTGCTGGTGGAGCTTGCATCTGGTCCCTACAAGAGCTAGAAAGCTTATTAGAAACACAGCTTCCATTTTGCCATGAACAGCAGGATGAAAGTGCAGGAATACTATTACATAAACTAGAGGTATTAATATAAGTGCAATTTATTCCATTAGCACTAATATTTCCTCCATAAGCATTAGTTAATGTAACACACTCTCCACTGCTATAATTACATCCTAAAACATTATTACAGTCACTAGAGTTTTTATCAAAAATGTAACATCCAGGATTCCATTCATTAAATATAGTTATATTTGTAACTCCACCAAAACTTCCAGGAGTATTGCATGTCCCTCCTGCTGAAACATTATTCCAATCAATATACTGCCACCAGCAATAATAAGTATCCATACATGCTCTTTCAGTTGTATAATTTGAACAAGACACAGTTTGAATATTTTTATAACACCAGCCATTTGTAATGTTTCCAGTAGGATTTCCAGCCCATGAACAAGATAATCCATAACTATTATTTTCACACTGGGTTCGGTTTCCTCCATTCATAGAATCCCAAGTCCAGCAGTTTACTTCGTTACACCATCCAGAGCTTTGATAAGTTTTCCAGAGACAGCTTGACTGATTTTGACATCCTGCTTGAGAATTATAAGACCAGCAATCTTTTTTCATGCACCAACTATTGCTCCAGCTACAGCTTAAATTCACAGTATTATTCACACATGCAGTTTCATTTGTATAATCCCAGCTATAACAATCTTTTTCCTGGCAGGAATTCCATTTCCATTCACAATTTAAACCCCTAGTAATTGTTGTGTTCTGGCATTCTGATTGTTGCGAGGAAGCTGTTGCAGAGTTATTTGTTCCATATTTCCAACATCCATTTTCATTACAATAATTGTTTTCACTGTTCCATGTACAGTTTCTTCCATTCCAGTCTTTTGCAGCATTGCATGTAGCATTACTAGTATAGCTAGAGCATCCTCTTTCCATACACTGTCCCCAAGCACATCCAGTTACATTCAAGCATGCTGATTGATTTGAAGACTCCCAGCAATTTACATTTGATGAGCCACCACCAGTGCTATAGCAATAATTATTCCACTGGCAATTTAAGCTTCTGGTATTATTTTCACATGTTGATGAATTTGTTCCAGAAAAAGACCAGCAATTTATTTTTTCACAGCCATAACTTGTTCCCCCTCCCTGCCATGTGCAATTTTTTCCAAGAATGCTTGTTGTAGTACAATCAGTTTGAGAATATAAACTCCAGCAATTTAATTCTTCACACCAGCTTCCCCACTGGTCATTTTTCCATCTGCAGCTATCACTATCTGAAGTTGATTCACATGTTGTCTGATTTGTATACTGCCAGCAGCCAGCAGAAACAAAATTTAAGCTAGTAAAGATAAAAACAATTAATAATAAGAAACCTAAAAATAATTTATAGTCTTTAATATCCATTTTCACAGAGCAGTTTTGCGAGTGAACTTTTTATGTCCATCTCAAGCAGGACTGCGAACTCTCTTTTTTTAATAAAATATATAATTAAAAGCTCTTTATAAATCTTTTGCTTTTTTCACTTTTTTTAGGGCACAAATTTATTAGTGATAAGTTTGTTTGCCATTATTAACATAATTATAGATAAAAGTCTCCTAAATAAGACCAAGAATATTTATAAACTAAGTTTTATTAATTTTGAAATAAAAATAAAAGTTAGGGTTATAAAAAATGAAAAAAAAAAGACTATTTTTAAAATCATAGGAATCTTAGTTTTAACCTTCATTTTCTTTGAACTTTTAGTAAGATTTTTCTTTCCAATTTCATCGCCAATGTGGGAAGGCAATGAAGTTCTTGGTTATACCCATATACCCAATCGTACTTTAGATTTTGTTTTTTATGAAGATAGACCGACAAAACTTAAAATAAATAGTGAGGGTTTTAGGGATATTGAACATAAGATAGAAAACCAAGAAAATAAATATAGAATAATTTTTTTAGGTGATTCTATGGTTAGTTCTATGGAAGTTGATTTTGAAGAGATGTTTCCAATGATTATTAAAAAGAAATTAGAAAATAATTATCCAGGAAAATTTGAGGTTTTTAATTTGGGAATACCTGGATTTGGGACAGGGCAGGAATATTTAGTTTATGAAAACTATGCTAAAAAATACAAGCCAAATCTCATTTTATTGTTTTTCTTAGTTAATGACTTATCAGAAACCTGCGGGAAAAGTGGTTATAAACCATTTTATTTTATTAATGAAAATAACACCCTTGTTGCAGATGAATTTAAGCCGAGAATACATAGTAAATTTGAGTATTTATTATCTAATTCAAAATTATTATTATACTTAAGAACTAAGTATTACGAAATTATGTATCATAAAGCCTTAAAAAAAGACGTTGAAAGAGGTAAAACCAGGGATTTTTATAAACCTTTTTTAATAGATTATCCTCCAGAAATTGATAATTGTTGGGAGGTTATTTTTGAATTTTATAGGAGAATTAAAAAAGACACAAACTTAAATAATATCTTACTTAAAGTTATTACTGTTCCAGAAGATTTTGATTTATATGAAGATGTTAGAAGAGATAAATTTTTTGGAACTGGAACTCTCCTTAATGAGAGCTATTTTGATTTGGATAAACCATATAAAATATTAGCAGAGTTTTTAAGAAGTGAAAATATAAGTTATTTTAATTTACTACCAGAACTTAAAAAAATAGATAAAAATTTGTATTATCCAATTGATGCACATATGATAAGAGAGGGGCATGAAATTACCGCCGATATATTATATGAATACTTAAAAAAAGAAAAAATAATAAACTATAAACCTTCTATATAGCTCATTGTATCCACTTCCATTGTAATAAAATTAAAACTCTGTTTTTAGCTTTCTCAATTCTTCATGGTCTTTTTTTAATCTTTCTTCAATTTCTGTTACTCTTCTTTTTCTATCTTTAATATAATCTAATTCCTTTTTTGCATCTAATATTTTTCTTTCTAATTCTATTATTTTTTTGTCTTCATTAAACTTAATTTTTTCTCCAGCTTCCATATGCTTGACTCTAAAATCAAAATGATTTCTCTCTTTTAATTTTTTTCTTAATATAAAAATTAGTAAAAATAAAACAAAACCAATTCCAACAATAATATAAGTTATTTTTGAAAGAATAACTTTTTTAGTTCCATTAATAATCATCCCACTTATTTTGCTAGTTTTATTTTGATTAATAATTTCTATTTGCTCTGTTATATTTTTTTCAGAGCTTTCATTATTTTCTAAATTTTCAGTTTCATTTATAGTATTCTCTGTTACATTTGTTAGATTAGTTGCAAGAGTTTCATTTATTGAAATATTTGTTAAATTTGTTAAAACAGTTTGGTTTATAGTTTCATTGCTTTGGGTTTCAGGTTTTTTCTCTAAATCAAGAATAATGCTTTTTCCTGTGGAATAATTGTTAAATTCCCTATTAATTATAAGCTTCCCATCTTTTCTAACTAAGATAAAAATAGCTATTTTTCCAATATCCTGAGAAAAAACAACAGATGCCTCTCCATTGGAATCTGATTTTTTTTCAAAAGATTCAAATTCTATTGTAGTATCAGGATTTAAAACCTTGATAGTAACATCATAATTAGCTCTAGTTTTAACTGTTATCGGAGTGTCTAAAGCTAAAATAATCGGGATTAATAATCCTAAGATAAAAATAAAAATTATTCTTTTCACCATTTTTTTCTATTTTTTATTTTAATAGCTTTTTAGAAACATTTCTTATTTATAAATATTTCTCTGATTTTAAGCAGGGCTTAAAGTTAATTTTATCTTCCCATTTATAATATTTATTGACCTTATCTTAGCATTTAATTCAGGAACACTGTCATTATCTAAATCTATTTTCTCATCTTTGCCAACAGTAAGAACAAAAGTTTGCGCCCCATTAATAAAAGTTACTTGAGTTGGTGTATTATCTTTTATTACAAGAAGATAGGTTTTATCCTCATTAATAAAGCCAATATTTTCATCTTTAGCAACTTCTAATGTATTTTCTGAAGAAATAACTCCTAGCTCATGAGTTTGTCCAGAGCCAATAAAGCCATTTCCACCACTGCCACTACTAATACTGCCTCCTCCGCCCCCACTTCCTCCGCTAGTTGTATAAGAATATTTATAATCTTTTACCTGATTTAAGCAAACTCCTTCATAACAATCACACTCATATTCTTCAGATTTCATTTCATTATTTTCACAATATAACTCTGTTAATTTTTTTCCAGAGCAAGAATCTTCCTTTATAGAGCATTCTCCTTGAGCATTGCAGTAATTTAAAGTTCCTTTTAAAGAATATTTTCTTCCATCATCAGAATCTGCGCAGCTTATTTCAAATTTTCCTTGAACATCACTAGTTTTAGTTTCCTCTATATTTTCAATAACTTTTCCTGTAACTTTAGTTTGAGAAACAGCAGAGAATATAAGAATAACTAAGGCTATTATAGAAAATATAAGGATTCCAAATGCAAATTTTTCTTTTACTTTATCTTCCATTTTAATGATTTTCTCCTTTTTATCCTTATTATACTAAGAATAGCTCCTATAATTAATATAATAAAAAATACAATTAATACATATAAAAATTTATTCTTTCTTAAAATCGGCATTAATTCACCTTCTTCTTCACTAATTCCTTCTTTTTCCTGAGTTCCTTCACCAGGTTTTAACACACTTTCTATTAAAGGTGTTAGAACTAAGCTTACTTTTCCTGCTGCAATATCTATTGATTTTAATTTTATAGAAATTTCATCTTTTCCATCATTATTTAAGTCAATATTTTTTTCATCTCCTATTTTAAGTGTAAACTCTTCTTTAATTTTCAGTATCGCGCTTGTTTCTGTGTGATTTTTTAAAGTTAATGTATATTCTAAACCAGAAATATTAAATGTAACTTTTTCTCCATTAGCAAGTTCTACTGCCTGTGTTGAAACAAGCTCACCTATCAAATAGATTTTTACAGCTCCACCTCCTCCAGCTCCACCTCCGCCACCACCTGTGCTTGAACTTGTTCCCCCGCCACTAGGGCAATTTGTGCATGTTACAGTGCTTGAAGTTGAGTCTATTTTAGAAGCAACTCCTCCAGCTCCTGTTGCAGCAGCAGATATTGTATACTGGCAATCCCCAGAACTCCCTTGAGTTATCGTCCATGTTCTTGATTGCTTTGAGCCATCACTCATTCCAGATATTGTTTTTGGATTAGTTTCACTTCCTATGCTGCATCCTCCAGAATTGCTTGTAAAAGTTAATGAAACATCTATATTTCCTCCTGCAGTAACTTCAGCAGTGCTAGTGACACTTGCGCCTGTTGCAGCACTTGAAGCAGAATTACTAACAGTAACAACAACATTAATTACATTCACTTTCTTATTATTATCAGCTACATAAGTATCTGTAACAGAATCTAACATTATTTTTAAAAATCCATTATTTCCAGATTTTATAGCTCTTAAGCTTGTAAAAGTAACCTCTGCTGTTTCTCCTGGATTAACAGTTGTTCCAGAAGATTGAGGATAATTTGAATTTTCAAGCCAGTTATTAGAATCTGGATAAAGAGTTGCTGTGCTAACAGAGCCAGCAGCATCTCCAACATTTCTTATAGTAGATGTGCATGAGAAAACACTATTTATAACACTTTCTGAAGGTGAGCATGAAAAAGCAGTTACCTGAAAACTTGCAACAGCCATTGCGAAAGGTAAAACTAAAATAGATATTAAAATTCCAAATAATAATTTCATGCTGATTTTTTTGAAAATTTGTTTTTTCATCTTAGCTCCCTGTTAAAGATAAATTTGCATTTCTTGTTGAACTAACATTGAAATTCTCCGCCTTATCATAAATACTTACATTATAAGTATAATTTGTATAAGCAAGATTTGTCCAGTTTATGCTATATATTGCTGTTATGAAAGTTGTTGAATTAACTTGTGATGTAGTATTCCATAACAAGAAAGTTATATTTTTAAAATTAGTTTCTATAACTGAAACATTAACATAAATCCAAGTCTGGTTAATTATAGCAGTATTATTAGTAGTTCCACCAGCATAATTTATAGAAGGATAAATCTTATCAACTGTGAAATTTCTTGTCATTGTATTATTCACATTTCCAGAACTGTCATTGCAATAAGCATAAACAAGATAATTCCCATCACCAATAGAGCTATTAGTTGCATTGAAAGTTCTATTATCTATAGTTGACATTGTATAATTTGTCACCCCGCTGTTTAAAGTATATCTGCAAGTTCCAGTTCCATTTATTCCTATTGTGAAATTAAAGATAATATTACTGGTATTTATATAATATAAGCCACTATAAATTCTAGGGCTAGGTGCAGTAGGAGAATTAATACTAACTGAAAAACTTGTTTGATTTGAAGATGCATTTGATGTTACATTAGTATTAGCTTTAAATGTAACTCTCTCTGTAATATAATTCCAGTCATCATCATTACAAGTAACTACAATTCCATAATGTTGATTTGTCCAATTTGTAATATTAAATGTATAAGTATGTCTTGTTCCTCCTGTAGATAAATATGTGCCATAACCCCATGTGTATGTATTTCCATCCCAAGTTGACCTCCAACCATTTGAAACCCATTCTGTATAATAACTATTTCCAGTATAATTATATAAAGTCGTATTGCATGCTCCTATAGATTGTTGCGTCATAGAAGAATTAGTAGTTGAATTTGTAGAATTCCATCCAGAACAATACCAGTTATTGAAATTATTATAATTAATAAGATAAAGATAACATTGAGCATTCTCATTTGTTGTAGCATTAAATATTAATGTAGTATTATAAGTTCCATTATTAACAGGGGTAATTATTGTTATGTTTGGAGCAGCAAAGTCTTTAACCCTTACACTACCTCCTGTTATTGTTGCTGTTCCATAAGAACCTGAAACACTTGCTTTAATATCATAATAACCTCTTGTCCAGTTTGAACTAGGAACCTGTATTTTTAATATAGTCTCTCCATTAGAGGTATTTGTAGGTGAAAATGTTGCACTTGTATAAGTTCTGCACCAATCACTCCAGCAATTATCACCTGAATATGCATATTGCACGCTTGTTATATTAACATTTACATTATTGTAACTAGAATTTCTCACAGTTAATTTAATTGTTATATTTTCATTAACATTAAAATAATATTTCCAATTCCAATTATTGTCATAATTAGAGAAATAACCGTTATAAGCTTCTCTTCCATCAAAATAAATTCCTCCCCAGTCTTGAATAGTTACACCAGCATCATTATTTTTTGTCCATTCTGAATATATATAATTATAACCCACTCTCCATCCTCCAGAAGGAGCATAAATTGTAATATTTGCACTTCCATTAACAGTGCACTGTCCAGAAACATTTGAATAACAGTTCCCTATCTTAAATACATATTCTTCTCTTGTGCTTCTATAATTATCATATCTCCATTGGTATAATCTTGTTAAATTTCCAGTTCCATTCCCCCCAGAAGGTTTTGTTAGTGTAGCACTAACTTCAACATTTTGATTTATTAATTTGCTTCCGCCAGTTCCACTCCAGCTAACAGTAAAAGGAACTGCTCTAAACCACAACCACCCTGATTGCGAATCATTATAAGTATTATCTCTAACAACAACATTTAAATAATGATAACCTCCCCAGCTTCCACCACTCCAACTGCCATTATTAGGACAGAAAGTTACATTAGCTGTTGCATTAAAAGGAGTAGTTGTATAATTCGTATAATCTGTTCTGCTTCTTGCACCATAACTCCATATATCTTCATAAACACTCATAATAGAATAATTTCCATAAAAAGGTGAATTTGAATACCAATCAGAGTCATAAATATTTAAGCTAGCATTAACACACTGGTCATTATCCATATTATAACTATTGCCACTTGTTGTTAGCTGAACTCTAAATGGCTGAACATTAAACCATAGCCATCCTGATGAAGTTTCATTGTCTAAATTTTTAAAATTTATCTCACCCCAATAATAGCCAGTTGGCCAGGTTCCATTTTTAAATGTTACATTTATTATACCAGTTCCTGAAATATTATTAGGAGTTACATTTATATTTTCAGGATAATTATATTCCCTTGATTGCCATGTGGTTTGATCCCATGTCCTTAAGACAGCATCATCAAAAGTTGTGTTTACATAATCTGATTGATTATATCTTACAGAGCCACTCCACCATTTATAGCTTTTAGTTGTTGTTATATTAAAATACATTGCCTGATTTCCCCTTATACTATATTTATAAATAGTTCCATTTGAATTCATAGGTTGTGTCTCAACATAAAACGCAATTGTATTAAACCAGGCATATCCAGTATCTGTGTCATTAACATTTAAAATCACATTATACCATCCAGTTCCCCATGTTCCTGTTGTTGAATTAATCTGAATTATATAATTAGCTGCAGAAGTTGCATTTGAACTCCAGTACCAGGGGCTTGATTGATTCACATTTATAGTGCTTGCAGAATATTGACTTGAATTTAGCTCTTTGCATGGCCAGGTCCTGCAATTTTGTATTTTTTTAATTCCAATACTAACATTTCCCCAGATATTTTCTCCACCACTATACCAGTAATTATAACTGCCTGCTTTTGATATCTTAACATAAAGAGTTATATTTTCTTTTGAATTAAAATAGCTTTTATAATTGCATGCTGTAGAAGTACATTCAATAGGAGAGCCATAGACATCCCATAATTTTACACCAAACCACGCATAACCATAATCACTATCACCTGCTGAAGTTGTTCCTTGAAGTATAACTCTATAATATCCTGTTTTCCATGAGCTTCCAGGCATATTTGAAACAGGAATATTAATTGTTCCTGTGCTTCCACTAATACTTGAAGAATTTAAAAGGCTTACATTATACCCAGAATCAACAGGCGGCCATAACCACTCTCCATCTCTTCCTTGATATTCAATTCTCTTTACAGTTACACTTCCACTTAAACCCCCGCTTCCACCACCTCCCCACCATCCTGCTCCAGCCTCATACATTTGAACATTTAAAGTTAAATTAGTTGAAGGGCTATTTTGCCATGTCTGGCTCCATCCATACAAATAAAAAGCTCTTGCCTCAAATCTGCTATAAGCAATGCTTGTTGTTCCATCCTGTCCCTGAATATTAAATTTAACTATAGAAACACCTCCATCCCATTTTGATAATGGTTTTACAGTGCATGTATATCCCCCAGAATTATCACTTGCCTGGCATACAGATTCACTAGAATTAAGAGTTTGTAATGCCCCTGACTCTAAATTCCTGATTTCAGAAACAGTTATTGTTGCATTGCTTACAACTTGTTTTGTTTGAGTATCAATAATACATCCTGTATAAGATGCAGAAGAACTTCCATTTCCACTAGAATTTAATGCAGTTGCTCTTCCAAGAGGATTATTTGCCTGGGTAATTTTAATCTCAAAATACACAGTATCTGTTGTTTTAAACTGCCAGACATAATAATAACTCCCCCCTGAAGTGATTTGCCCAGCAGTATCTTTTGCAGCAGAGCAAAAATCATAAGGATTCACAATAAATTTCGCATTTGCCCCTAAAGTCCTGTTATTTCCAAATACAAAAATATTATAAACACCGCCATATTTTGGAACATCTAGTTTTATTCTCTGTAATGTAGAATTCCATGCCCATTCATATGCTGAATTTGATAAATTTACTAGCTCAAAATTATTCACTTGAGTATAAGAAATATCAGAGCCATTCATATAACTTACAAGGAAAATTTCAGCATCTGTTAAATTAAATAAAGAGGTTGATAAATTATATGCAGATAATGATAAATAAGCATATTCATTAGTCCCAAATAGCTCTTTTATGCTTCCATCTTTGTCTGTTGATTCAGCAGACATAACACTATTAATAACATTAATTACTCTTGATTCTGCTTGAGCATCTCCACTATATGATAGAGTTACAGAAAGAATATACTGCCCAGTATTTGCTGGTGAAGTTAATAAAAATTCATAACAGCCTGATTTTCCACAGCTTGCATTCCAGGTTGCATTTGAAGTAGAAAAAATATTATTAAGGCTGTCTTTTAAAGTTACATTGAAAAAAGATGAGTTTATTTCAGCAATAACTGAGCCATTTGAGCGATAAGTAGGAAGAGCTTCAAATCTTAAAGTTTTATTTGAGAAAGCACTATATTCATATTCAAAACCAGAATCTACCTCTTTTTTATTTATAGATAACATCCAATCTTGAACCTGAAAAGAAGCTAAAGAACTTATGCTTCCATCTCCAGTTTTTGTAACTGTCACATGAACTGAATATGCTCCGTAATCATAATCAGTATCAACACTAAACAAAAAACTATTTGTAAATGAATTATTAAAATTTAGGGCAGTTGAGCTTATAGCATCTTTAGTATTTCCATTAGAATCAGCTATATATCCTGAAAAAGTATATTCATCATTTGCTGAAGCATTATTTATCTTTACTTCAACTCGTGCTTGCTCGCCGCGTGCAAATATATTTTTTAATGATTTCCCTAAATCATCTTTCATATAAATAACATAAGAAAAAGGGACAACAGAAAAAGAGCTAAATGCCTTGAAATTATTTAGCTCAAGAATATAATCTCCATATGTAGAAGGAGCAGTTATGCTAACACTGCATTTTCCATTAGTCCCTGTTGTGCAATTAAATGTTTGTAATGAAGTTTTTGTTGAGTTCCTTAAGCTTCCATTAACAGAAATATTGCTTACATAAAGAATCTTATCTCCAATTAACTTTATAGCTTCAATATTAACTTTAACTGTTTCAGAAGGATTATAAATTGCTTTTTCAGGGCTAATAGATAAAATATCCAGGGTTTGATTTACAACACTTACCTCAATTTGTGAAAAAGACCTATTGCCATTTACGTCAATATATTCTGCCCTTATATTATAATTTCCAGGTATTGAGGGAGCAGTAACCTCAGTTGCAGTTGAATAAAAATTGCTTCTTGAATAAAATGCTCCTCCTGAATCAGTTGTAAAAGTATAATTGCTTGCATAAGTCCCATTTGTGTTTCTTATTGTTAAATTCACTGTTGCATTCGCTAATACACTATAATTTGAAACAACTGTTCCATTGTCAGTATAATTTATCTGATAAACATATCCTTTTAATTCTATTCTCTCATTAGTCATATAAACACTGCTAGGAACAGTAAAATAAATATCATTAATATAAGTATTTGCACTAATAAAGTTTAAGCTAGTTAAAATTAAGAAAATAAAAAATAAAAATTTATAATTAATCTTAGGTTTCATCTTCCTCTTTTATCTAAATAGATTATAAGTCTATATATATAAATGTTTCCAAAAATATTTAAATCAAGAAAATCAGTTTATCTAATGCAAAAAATATTAACTAAAGAAGAGAAAGCAAAAAAAGCAAAGAGAAATCAATTAATTATAGGAATTATTTTAATTGGAGTAATGGTTATAAGCAGTCTTGGATTTGCTTTAACAAGCAAACAAGATAAAAATAATCCTGATAATCTTAATTATAATGGAATAGATTTTATAAGAGATAATTCTGGTTATTGGCTCTTTAGCATTCAAGGAACAGGTTTTGCAACAACTTATAATCCAGATGAAACTAAGGATATCTCATTTTTCAGCTATCTTTCTATTAATGACTATGCAAGCCAGCCTCTTTTTTTTGTTGAGGAAACTCAAGATTCTGGACTAGAAATAAAAAGAAATCTCTTTTCTCTTGTCTTAAGGATGCAAAATGCATGCATTGATAGCTTAAATTGCACAGGTGATTTTCCTGTTAAAAATTGTTCAGCTGATAATATTATTGTAATAAGAGAGCCTGAAGATAAAATTGAAAAAATAACCCAGGAAGAAAAATGTATTTTTATAACTGCAATGTTTCAAAACCAGACTCTTTATACTGATGCATTTTTATTTAAAATTTTAGGAATTCAATAAAACAAATCTGATAAAAGAGATAAATCTTTAAAAAGCATATCTTTCTCTTAATAAAATGCCTAAAAAAGAAAAAAAAGATTTAGAAAAAATACAAACAGAAGAAAAAGAAATTCTTGAGAATAAAATCAAAAAAAAGCAGAATAAGCAGGTATTCTGGGCTGTTATTTTAATGGGAAGCATAATTATTATCCTTTTAGCTGTTCCCATATTAACTAAACTGCTAGGTAAATTCAGTTATATTAATTTAGAATTCCAAAAGACAAAACTAGGGAAAATAACTTTTTATTCAGCTTATATTCCTTTATCTGACTTAACTGGGAATATTATTGGCTCTTACCCTATTAACTTTAGAAATGACCCAAGAAAATTAGAATATATTAAGGTAGATGTTCCTGATAACCAGATAACTTTTAAGAGAAAAGACATAATCTATCTCTCTCTTGAGCCTAGTGATCTGCCTTGCGAAGATGATACAATTGCAGTTGTAGGAATAACTAATTTTTTAAAGGATTTTGGGGCAATGCAAGTTAAAGGAGCTAGTGTTAATGAAAGCTATGCAAAAGAGATTAAATTTCCTTATGTAACTTGTAAAACTCATCCAGATAATACAGTTATTTTAATTAAAAATAAAAATGAAACAAAGATTAACAAGATAAGTGCGAATTGCTATGAGCTTAGTTACAAAGAATGCGAAATATTGCAAGTTACAGAAAAATTTCAGCTAGCTGTTCTTGAAGGGTATATGAGTTATTTTGAGGAAAGAGAATCATCTTTTTATTAATAATCTCAAATCAGAATAAATAGGGATTTCTTTTATTGAGAATATTTTTACAATAAAAAACCAGATTAGAATTACAAAGAGAGTGCTTAAAAAATACCAAAACAGTTTATGAGTTAAATCAAAAAAAGCAAAATTATTAACTAAAAGCATTGAAAGAAAAACTATTCTTAAAATATTTAAGATAAAAAATAATAAAAATGAAATTAAAATAGAATAAATCCTCTTTCTTGCATTCATTGGAACAGAAAGATTTAGTAATAAAAGCAAAAGATATGCAGAAGCAGCTACACAAGCAGGAATTATCTCAATAAGAATTAAAAAATTAATTATTATAATATTGTTATTAATCGCAACTTCATAAAATGCTCTTAATATATTCGCTGAAGAATAAACAGTTAATGGCAGAAAAATTTTGTAAATTAGCGGTGTTGAAAACATTAAAGTTAATAAAATTAAATATCTTGAGAGTATTAAAATTGCATTATGTTTTTCAGCTTGTTTTCCTCCTTTTTTGCTTTTCTTTAAATTAACCATGATTAAGCTCATGGTTAATTGTTTAAATAACTTTTTATCTCTCTTTCACAGGCCTAGCAACCATTCTTCTTACAACAATTATAATAGCTATTATTAGAATCAAGTTCACTAATATTATAACATAAATAAACCAGTTGTCCTTAAGATGCTTAGCTAAATCAAATTGAGTTGTTGTTTCAGCAGGTGTCTTTGCTATTGACAAAGCAACTTTTTGCTCTGTTGTTTTGCTGTTGTAAACTGCTTTTATTGAAAACTCTTTATCTCCTTCAGCTTCTTTGTCTAAAGAAAGAGTAATTGAAACATCTTTTGATTCTCCTGGCTCTAAAGTTACAGATTGAGGCTCAACTGAAACTAAGTCAGACCAAGCTGTATTTCCTGAAATTGATAAAGTATAAGTTGTTTTAACATTCCCTGTATTTCTTAATGCTGAATCTATAATAACTTGTTTTCCTGCAACTGCTTCTGGTGTTGAAGAATCAAGCTGAGCACTTATCTGAGCATTTTGAATTTCCTGCTCGCAATTCCCCTCCACCTTTATTTCAAATCCATAATCTTCTGACTCTTCCCTATAAGTTTCAGTTGATTTGCTGTATTTGTAAGAAGCAGATAATCTAACAGAATATTTTTTTTCAGCTGCTCCTTCTGGAATTTTAAAATTAAAAGCAGCTTTTTCTGAATCTTCAGCATCAAGAGCTCCTACATCTGATTTTAAGTCAATTCCAAGCTCTTTATTATAAAGAGAAACAAGAACTTTGTCTTCATCACGAGTTCCAGTGTTATAGACTCGTGCAGTTACTTCAGCATCTTCTCCGCAAGGTATTTCAGTAGGGAATTTTATATTATCAAGAACAACCATATAAGATTCTCTTTTTATCTCTATATTCTGAAAGAATTTGCTGTCAAAACTATCTGCGCATAATTCTTCTTCATTTCCATCTTCATAAACTTTAACATATAATTTATATCTTGAAGTGCTTGTTTTAAGGTCTTCAACTGGAACATTAATTTTAAAAGTTTCAGTAACTGTTTCTCCTTCATCAAGGCTTATGTCTCTTTCAGTATCTTCATCACTGTCCAAATCTATAAATTCATTTTCTTCAATGTCATATAATCCTATTTTAATTATCCCATCTATATTGTCATCATTGTCTCCTGAATTGAATTTTACCTTAACATCAATTTCAACTATATCTAAAGGTCTCCATTCCCAGTCATTTTCAGAAGTTTTGTCTCTTACTGAAATTATCTCAAAAGCTCTTGTTCCATCGCTGTTTTTTACTTTAAGCTCTCCAAATTCGCAAAATCCACTTATAAAATTAAGTGTAACATCCCGGGTTTCATTTCCACTTGTTAGTGTTATTAACTTTGAAAAAGTTCCAAGGGCAAAGTCAGAAAAATCAGCTGTTGAAGAATAGCTGATATTAATGTCTTTAAAAGAATTATTTGCTATTGTTATACTGCCTGTGTCTGATTGTGACAAAGCAACTTGATGCCCACTTCCATCATCAATTTCTCCAAAAGCAGGTATATTAACTGAAAGGGTTTCATTAACACTTGGATTTGTAATTCTAAAGCTTGTTAAATTAACTGATTTTGACAAAACTGCTGGTTGAGTTGCTGTAAAACTTGCTGCACTCACTGCTAGAATTGATAAAATCAGCGTCAATAAAAACAATGATGAGATTTTTTGTTTCATTTTTGTTATGATTTTTAAGTTATGACACCTTTAAAAGCTTTGTGGTTTTAAAAAATATATTATAAAAAAGATAAAATTGCCAAAAATCACTGATAAAAACATTTATAATATCTATTTTCCTAGTTCTTTTAGGAAATAATTAAAAAGGAGGTGGCGAACATTTTGAGTTTAGAATCTTTAAATATAGAATAAAAACTCAAAATGCGAGATAAAAATGGCAAAAAAAAGCGGAAACAAACTTGGTGCCTGGGCTTTCCTTATTGGAGTCATACTAGCAATAATAATAGGATTGTTCAGCTCTCAGATACAGACAACAGGAGCTTATAAGGGAATTTTATTTATACTAGTAATCCTCGGAATAGTTGTTGGATTGCTTAATGTAGCTAATCAAGAAGCTTCTAAATTTCTTCTAGCTGGAGTATCTCTTGTTTTAGTGTCTTTCATGGGCAGTGCAGCTCTGGCAATAATTCCTGCAGTTGGCTCAATCCTTAGCGCACTAATGGTGTTATTTGTTCCTGCAACAATAATTGTAGCACTCAAGTCTGTGTTTGAAATAGCAAAAAGTTAAATTTTTATTTTTCTTTTTTTATTTTTTGAAAATTCACAATTCAGGCAAGTCGTCTATATTAATAATGCCTAGATTGTCTTCAGACAATCCTGGGCAAGCTGTATTTACCCAGGAGTCAATTGGAAAGTTCTCAAACTGATTTGTATTTATATTATCTGAAAGAAAAATAAAAACTCTTTTTCCTTTTTTTATCAGCTCTTGTTTTAATTTTAATGCTTTAGCTAAATTTTCCTGCCCTGGTTTTGTTGAAACCAAAATTCCTATTTTTTCTGCCTTGAGAAATTTAATTAATGCTGTTCTTTTTCTAGCTCTAATTTTCTCAATTTCTTGCTCTTCTATTTTTCTAATTTTGTTATTTTCTAGAACATAAACTGATGGAGCCTGCAAGAAAAGATTAATTGCATGAAATCTTCCTGTTGAAATTAGCAAGACAGGAATTTTTGTTTTTATCTTTGAACAGCCTAAAACCTGCTGAAATCTTATTGTTTTTATATTGTCTTTTTCTAAAAGTTTTTTTATTTTTCCTGCTGTTTCTTTATATTGAATAGAATATGCTAAAAAAAGCTTTTTTGGAAGTTTTTTTAATTCTTTTTTATCTAATTCAATATTAAGATTCTTTTGCTTAGCTTCTATAAATAAAAGTTCCATATTAAAATTCTTCAAAGCTGAGCTTTCCATTCTTATCTGCAATTTTTTGTATGCTCATTTCAGCTTCTTTTAATTCTTTATTGCAAAATTTAAGCAATTCATAGCCTTCATTAAACTTAGCTACACTTTCTTTTAATGGCAAATTCCCCTCTTCCAGCTCTCTAAGGATTTTCTCTATCTCTTCTAAAGCTGATTCAAAAGTTTTTGTTTTCATTTTTATTTTTTACTTCTGATTCTATTTTTCCATCTCTCACAATTGTAGAAATCATGTCTTTGGCGTTTATATTTTTTGTGCTTGAAATAATCTGATTTTCTTTCATAGTTATGCTATATCCTCTTTCAAGAATAGCAGATGGGTTTAGGGCAGTTAGTCTTCCTTTAATCCCTTTAATTTCTCTTTTTAAGATTTCAATTTTATTATATGAAATTTGTTTAAGCGAATCTTTTTTTTCATTTAATAAATTTAAGATTTCTTGCTCACTTGGAACTACTAATTCTGCTGCAGCAGATGGAGTATGAGCTCTTTTATCTGCTACAAAATCTGCAATTGTGAAATCTGTTTCATGGCCAATGCCTGTGACAATTGGAATTTTTGAGTTAAATATTGCTCTTGCAACACTTTCTTCATTAAAAGACCATAAATCTTCAAAAGAGCCGCCACCTCTTGCAATAATAATTACATCAATATAAAGCTGATTTAAAGTTTCTATTCCCTTAACTAATGTATATTTTGCTTCATCTCCCTGGACAAAAGAGGGGTAAATAATAAGTCTTACATGTGAGTATCTTTTTTTAATAGTCTGGATTATATCCCTAACAGCAGCCCCTTCTAAAGAAGTAATAACCCCTATTGCCTTAGGAAATCTTGGAATAGGTTTTTTAAATTCTTCTTTAAATAATCCCTGTTTTTCTAATTTTTCTTTTAATTGAAGAAATCTTAGATAAAGCTCCCCCTTTCCAGCTAGCTGCATTTTCTCAATAATTATTTGGTAAATCCCTTTTTTCTTATAAACCTCTATATATCCCCCTACAATTACTTTCATGCCTTCTTTTGGCTTGAAATCCAGATTCAGATTTGAATTATAAAACATTGTGCATTCAATAATAGAATCTTCATCTTTAAGGCTAAAATACATATGTTTTTCATTATAATATCTAAAATTTGATATTTCTCCTAGAACTAAAATATTTTGTAAAATCTTATCATCCTCTATTAAATTTTTTATATGAGTTGTTATTTCATTGACAGAATAGATTTTGGATTTAGAATCTGACTCCATTTTATATCCAAAAAAAATAACTATAAAATCTTTTCTATTCTAATCTCTCATAATATCATGAGCTTCTAAAGAAACTGATTTGCTTGCAGCTGGCTTGTATATTTCAGCAAATTGAGGCGTTACTATTATTATATTTTCTCCAAACCCAGCTATATTTCCCTCAAGAGCATCTGCTGTTTTCTTGATTTTTGAGATTGCCCTCTTCAACTCAATTATATCTTTAGCTCTAAGTTGCTTTATATCAATTACAGCTATTGTATAGCCTTCCCTTAAGGCATTTAGAATTGGATTTATATCTTCAAAGCTTCTTAAGACAAAAGGCCTGACAATAACTTTTGCTTTTTTAACTTCTTTTCCTAAATCTATCTCAATATATTCAGGCTCTTCATCCCCGCCAAAAAGACCCTTTTTTAATTTTTCAAACACCATAATTAAAAATTGTCTGGTTAGTTTATAAAGATTTCTATGCTAAAATTATTGTGTTCAGGCTATTATAATCACTTTATCTTTTTCATGACTTCTTTTTTAATTTCTTCAATTTGACTTGAAAGCTCTGTTTCTTGTTTTTCTATTGAGCTTAATCTTAAAGTTAAAATCTCTTTTTTTCTTTCAAGCTCTTTTTCTGTTTTTTCTTTATCTGTCTTAATCATTATATTGCCTATTATTTTGAAAACATCATCTTTAGATTTTGAAACCTCTGAAAGAGCATTTTCAGTGTCATTTAATTCCATCTGAAAAGCTTGTTTCTGGATTAATAAAGTTTGGTAATTTTGCTCACAAATCTGCAATTCTTTAATTTTCTCCTGAGTTTCTTTATCTAGCTCCATGTCAAACTGCCTTTATCTTAGCTATATGCATTCTTGGTTTATAAAATATTTTAGAGCCGCAATAAGGGCATAGAAATCTTTTTTCAAGAGCTTTATTAGTTATTTTTTTTCCGCATTTAAAGCATTTATAAATTGCCATTTTTATCAAAATTAATTTAATTATCTAGTGTTTTATGGTTATTAAATCTATTCTTTCTTAAGGAAAAAAACATGGGATGCGAATTTTCTCCCACATTTATTGCATTTCCATATTCCTTTTGAAAGCCTTCTTGCAATGCCATTGCAAAAAATACACTGTTGTTTTTTTCTTTGTAGAGATTCTATTTCAGTTATTTTAGTCCTAATACTTCTTCCATATTTTGTTCCAAATCTTCCTGCTGATTTTACTTTTTTTGTCTTTGACATTTTGCTTTATAGTAATTTGTTATAAAACAGGGTTTTTAAAATGTTTGGTTTATCTTAAACTAAGATGAGGTCGGCAGGATTCGAACCTGCGTCACGAACTCCCAAGGCTCGGATACTAACCAGGCTATACGACGACCCCTGAACTTTAAATTAAGGGGTTCTGCTCAATTAATAAACTTTACTACTTCACAACCCCAAAGAAATTACTTTTTCTTTGCTTCTGCTTTTTTTTCTTCTTTCTTTTCAGGCGCTTTTGAAGCAGCTCCTGCTTTAACAGCCTCTGTTTTTGCTGCTTCATCTGCCTTTGCTGCAGCAGGAGCTGCCCCCGCCTTAGCAGCTTCTTCTTTCTTGGCAGCTTCTTCTTCAGCTGCTCTCTTTTCCTGCTCTAGTCTCATATCCTGGGCTTTCTTTATTTCAGTAAAATAATCGTTTAATTTTTTTCTTTTTTCAGGAGAGGTAATTGTTAATCCCTCATTTATTTCTTTGTCAAAAACTCCCGCAGCAATTTCTTTAATTAGCTCATTAGGCTCCTTATTTTCAACAAAAATTCCAATGCTTGCGCATGTTCCTAGAATTGATTTTACACCTGTCTTTAGGTCTTTTTCAAGCATATTCGGAAGTTTTATTTTCGCAATTTTAATTATATCTTCTATTGACGCATTTCCAACTTTTATTTTCTTGTGCTCTGCAGTTCCTTTTTCTAAATTAAGTTCTTTTTTTATTAATTCTGCAGTTGGCGGGGAAAAAACTTTTATTTCAAAATCTTTTGTTTTTTCATTTACATCAAGCTCAACTGGAACTTTGACCCCTTTAAATTCTGTTGTAGCCTCATTTACTTTTGAAATTACTTTTCCTATATTAATGCCTTTTGGGCCTAATTGCTGGGCAATTGCAGGCCCTGGCTTCATATCCCCTCCATCAATAAGTAATTTAATAATCATCTGGAATTAGCCCTCCTGCAGGTTCTGTAAAATCTTTATTAAGAACTAGCTCAGATTCTTCTTTTGTTTTAGTTTCTGAAGATTCCTCTGTTTCTTCAGTTTCTTGTTTTTCTCTCCTTATCACTTTTATATTATCTAATTTTACTGTTACTGGAATTGGAACAACTGCCCCAAGGAGAGTGACAACTGCCTTTCCTTTTGGTTTATCAACCCTGATTACTTTTGCTTTTTCTTTCTTAAATGGCTCGCCTATTATCTCAACTATATCATCTTTTTCAATATTGATCTCTTCCATAACTGGCTCTAACATGTTTTGAATTTCCTCATAAGTTACTGTCTTTCCTATAATTCCTTTTATATAAGGCTGGCCAAAAGTAGATTCTTCAGCTGAATCCCTGTCTTCTGCCTCAAGAAAAATATACCCTCTTAATCCATGAGGGCGTGCAAGAGAATATACATTAAGCTGTTTCTGAACAACTTTGCCGGAAATCATTTCCATTGCCCTGTCTTCCTTGTTTGTTGTTACTTTTATTACAAATATCATTTTTATTTTTTGAAAAGCTTAGTTTTTATATTTTGCCTTTTTAATTTAAGCTCCGCTACTTCTTAACCATTTAAGAAGTAGATAATAAAATCAAAAAAAAGAGATTTATAAGCTTTGTGGTTTTTTATACCAACCCAAGAATAGTCATCAAAAGAGAAATCAAAAACCCTATTACTCCAATTATTGCAAGGCCAATTGCAGAAACTTTTGCAATTGTCCTAAATTCTGTTTTTTCTGGCTTTCTTAAAAGATGCCAGACTCTGACTGACTGCTGAAAAAAAGATTTTAATTTTTCTAACATAAATATGACTGGATAAATAGGTTTTTAAACCTTATTCCAAAAATTCAATTCCTAGCTCATCTGAAATTTCAGCTTGTTTTTGATTTTCAGGAGTTACAGAGCCTCCAACAATCTGCGTGCTTTTGACTCCTGTTATTATAATCATAACTCTAATTGATTTTTCCATTTCAGGGCTTATTTGAGCTCCCCAGATCATTTTTGCTTCAGAACTTAATTTATCTCCTACTGAAGCTATAATTGACTTAGCTTCATCTAAACTCATGTCATTTCCACCTATTATATTTATAAGAGCTCCTGTTGCATCTGAAATATCAACATCTAATAAAGGGTTTGAGATTGCTTTTTCAACTGCATCTATAGCTCTATTTTGAGAATCTGCTTCTCCCATTCCAATTAGAGAAACTCCTCCATTACACATAACTGCCTTTACATCTGCAAAATCAAGATTAACTAATCCTGCTTTTGTAACTAATTCAGTTATTCCTTTAACTGCGTTTGTAAGAATTTCATCAGCTACTTTAAATGCTGTTTGCAAAGGAAGTTCTGGGGCAATTTCAAGTAATTTGTCATTTGGAATTACAATCAAAGTATCAACAACAGATTCTAGCCTTTCTAAGCCATATTCTGCATTTTCAAGTCTTTTCTTTCCTTCAATTGTGAAAGGCAGGGTAACAACTCCTATTACCAAAGCTCCTTGCTTTTTTCCAAGCTCTGCAATAACTGGTGCTGCTCCAGAGCCAGTGCCTCCGCCTTCTCCGCAAGTAACAAAAACCATGTCGCATCCTGCCAGTCTTTTCTTAATTTCTTGCTCTGATTCATGAGCTGCTTCTTCCCCTATTTTTGGGTTGCTTCCAGCTCCTAATCCCATTGTTAATTCTCTTCCTAGAAGAATTTTGTAATCAGCATCTGTATAAAGCAAATCCTGGGCATCTGTATTAAGAGCTATAAACTCTCCTCCTTTAATTCCAATTTCTCTCATTCTTGTTATTGTATTTCCTCCAGCCCCTCCAACTCCAAAAACCTTGACCTTAGCTGTTTGTTTTTTTAAAATCTCTTCTAACTCCCTGTCAATTTCAGCAAGCTCTGGGTTTTTAGCAAAAACTGATTTAGAAGTAGGGAATTTAGAATAAATACCTCTTTCATCTCCAAAAGAAAGTTTGTTTCTCTGAAAATCCTCTTCTTTTAATGCCTCTTCCATTATTAAAAAACTTAAAATCAATATTTAAAGATTATTGCAGTTTTATTGCTGATTTTCATGTATATAGGATTATGACTTAAACCTACTAAAACAGAGATATTTCAGTACCTTATCAGAAACATATCGTGCGTTTCTAAAAAAAATTGCAATAAACGCATCTTCTGTCTCTTCTAAAGACTCTTCCTGGATTGTAGATGAATTTATACATCTAAATTAAATTTTAAAACAGGTTTTTAAGAATTATCGTTGCTGAGTTTTTCCTGAAGCTGCTAAAAATTCATCTCTTGAATCATGCCAAAATGCAAGCGCTGCTTCTTGTCTCTTCTGTTTAAAATATAAGGAATCTTTTCTGTCTCCTGATTCTGGCTTAAGTTCTGAATGTTCTTTGCAAGAAAAGCCAATAGGAATTTTATGAGTGTAGCTATCTGAATAAGCTCTTCCATAGATCCTTACATCAGGGAGCATGACAAGTTCTTCTGCCTCCAGCCTCTGCACTGCCTTATCTTCTAGATTTTGAATAATTCTGCACAATATAAAAAATCCAGTATAATCCAGTAATTCGCATTTAACAATAGCTCTTTTTCCAAAAATTTGATTTTCATCAAAATGAATAACTCTATTTGCTAAAAATAGATAAGGAATAGAATTAATTGCATCTATCGTTTCTGTAACTGCATTTTCTAAAGTAGATTCAGTGTCAAATAGCATAAAAAATATATCAAAAAGAGATTTATAAGAATTATTGTTTTTGGGTTTTTTCTTTCTGTTTTTTTTCTTGTTTTTTCTCTGTAATCTTCCCCCCTGCTTTTTCCTCTTCTTTCTTTTCTTCCTTTTTCTCAATCTTCTCCTCTAATTTTGAGCTTTCCTCAACTTCAAATTCAAATCCAGTTATTTCCTTAAATTTTTGTTTTAGCTCTTCTAAATTTTTTTTTGTTTTTTCATTCTTGAAAATTATTTTTTTATCTTTTATTTCAAATTCAAATCTCTCCTTAAAAAAATAATCTTGCAATGCATTTATTTTTTCTTTTTCATCTTCTATTTTTCTTGTTATTGTAAAATCATAGTCAATTTCCTTTCCTGCAAGAGGATTATTAAAATCAGCTATTACCCTTCCCCCTGAGACAGAGAGAATTTTAACAAGATAATTATCAAGCTGAAAAGCCATTCCTGCTTGAGGGTTTAATTTCTGCTCGTGAAATATCCTTATTGGCATTGTCTTAACTAAAGAAGGGATTCTTTTTCCAAATGCTTGTTCAGGTGTTAAATGAATTGAATATTTTTTTCCTGTTTCCTTGCTTTCAAGAGCTTCATCAAGCCCTTTTATAAGCATCTGATTTCCAACTGAGATAATCATTGGCTTGACATCTGCTTCCAAGCCAATCTGCTTTGCCTCTTCTTTATTAGTTGTGTCAAAAATATTTCCATTAGCTTTTCCAGTAAATTCTATTTCAACAAAATCATTTTTCTGGACCTGCATGAGAGAAGAATAAAAAGAGGATTAATAAAGTCTTGGGTTGCAAAAGTTTTATAAATGCATTTTTGATTAATCCTTTATGGCTTTTAAATTAATAAATGCTGCAGAGGTAAAACCTGGTGTTGCAATAATGGTTGATGGAGTTCCATGCATTGCAAAATCCAATGACATAAGCAAGACTGGAAAGCATGGGCATGCAAAGTGCAGGATTGAAGCAATAAGTGTTATTGATGGAAAAAAGAAAGTTTTTGTTGCCGGTGGCCATGATAGGCTTGAATCACCTATAATTATAAAGAACAGGGCCCAGGTATTATCAATTTCAGGGAACAAGGCAAGTGTAATGGATTTAGAAAGTTTTGAAACTCTAGAAATGGCTCTTTCAGAAGAATTAAAAACCGAGGTAAAAGAAGGAGACCAGATTGAATACTGGGTTGTTGAGGGAGACAAGATAATAAAAAGGAAAATTTAAAACATGGCTACAAAATTACCTGCTGCTCAAGCAAGATTATTCAAAAATGTCTTTGTATGCAAAAATTGCAAGACAAAAATAAGAGCAGAGCCAAGAAAAATATTAGAGGGAAAAGTTAGGTGCAGAAAATGCCTTGGAAAAGCATTCAGGCCTATCAGAAAGAAGTAAAATGGCATTTTTTATTTATGACTTAATTTTTCTTGTTTTATTCAGTTTATTTGTTGTTATTTTTCTTTATAAAAGAAGGAAAAATCTAAAAAGAGAAGGAATAATGTATCTTTACAGGACACAGATAGGTGTAAAGTTTATTGATTATGTCGGAAAAAAATACAAGAGAGCTATAAGTATTTTTGGATTCCTAGGGATTATCTTTGGATATATTGCAATGCTCCTTATGATTTATCTTTTATGGAGGCTTGTTTATATTTATTTTTTTGTTCCTGAAGCAGTAAGGCTTATAAAAATTCCTCCTTTGATGCCATTAATTCCTTATCTGCCTTCTCTGTTTAAAGTAGATTTCCTTCCTCCATTTTATTTTACATACTGGATTATTGCAATAGCTGTTATTGCGATATTTCATGAATTTTCTCACGGTATTGTTGCAAGAAGATATGGAATTAGGATAAAAACAACCGGGTTTGGATTTTTAGGCCCATTCCTAGCTGCTTTTGTAGAGCCTGATGAAAAGCAGATGCAGAAAAAGAGCAAATACCAGCAAATAGCTGTTCTTTCAGCTGGAACTTTTGCAAATTTAATACTTGCTATATTTTTCTTTTTGCTTCTTGCATTATTTTTTACACTAGCTTATGCACCAAGCGGAGCAATGTTTAATACTTATGCAATGGGAAAAGTAAATATAAGCTCAATAAGCATGATTGGGGAAATAAGCATAGCAAATGCAACAAGCCAAGAGCTATTAGCTCTTATCAGCAAGAATAATCTAAAAGATGAGTTAATTTTAGGAAGCAATGGAAACACATTAAATTTAACTGAAATAAGAGCAGCTAATAAAAATTATTTTATGACAATAGATATGCTGAAAAAACAAATTGAGCAAGATACCAGCTATGTTATTTTATATGAAAATTACCCTGCCATTAATCTTGGAATGAAAGGGGCTATAATTGAAATTAATGGAAAAAAAATAAAAGATAATCATGCGCTTGTTGAAGAAATGAAGAAATATAAGCCAGGTGACAAAACAATAATAAAAACAAAATATAAAGGTGAAATTCTTGAATATAGTTTAATTTTAGGAAAAGGTCCAGATGAAAAGCCAATAATTGGAGTAGCGGCTTCAACTTCAGGAGGAAGCTTGCTTGGGAAAATCATGAATTTCTTTACCTTTTTTAAAAAAGCAGGAACTTATTATGAGCCAAGGTTTAATCCAGAGCTTATAATTTTTATTTATAACTTAATTTGGTGGCTTGCCTTGATTAATTTAAGTGTTGAATTAATTAATATGTGGCCTGTTGCAATTTTTGACGGGGGAAGAGCTTTCATGTTGACTGTCTGGGCAATTACAAGAAGCGAGAAATTTGCAGAAGTTGCATTCAGGATTGTAACTTATATAATCTTAGGAGCTTTGCTTGCCCTGATGGTTGGCTGGTTCGGGGCTATGTTTTAGAAAGAGAGAACTTTTCAGGCAGAAAACTTAGTTGAGTGAAGATAGCCAAATAAAAAATTCCTTAAGTTAACCATCCACCTTAAACCAGAGTTTCCGTGTATATGCTCAAGCTCCCTTGCCTTAAGATATTCTCCAAGTGAAATTTCGCCGGTTACAAGATAGTTTATGTGATCTTTTTTTCCTCTTGAATCTCCGCGAGCCTCATAGCCCAACATTTTCCCGTGACTTGAATTAATTCTAATAATATTATTAACTAATTCAGACTCAATATGATTTTCTTCTAAATCAAATGGCTCAAACACTATATTGTAATTGCCTGAAATTGTCCTCCTGCCTCTCCTAACTTCCTTAACTTCCCCTGTGTCATCTGGCTTGATTGTGTCACTTCCTGCCTCTATTGTTGGCTTGTTTTTTCCCCCACCATGGGTTGTTCCTGTTCCACCATCGGGCGTTCCTCTAACTAGTTCCCCTCCTTTTCCACTAACAAGCACCTTAAATCTATCATAAAAATTCTTGTAAGCAGAATCTAAGACCTTCAGAAGATTTTCTGCGTATCTTTCATCCCTTGAAATTTGATGAGAAATTGTCTTAGCTAAAGCTATGTTTATTTCAGGCTCGCAATGAGCAGAAATATCCAGGAATCTTTCCCATCTCCTGCTTGTGAAATCTGGAGCTGTGCTATTAGAATTGAGAGGGAGATAATCTTCAACTATTTCTCCAAGCAATTTTCCGTTTATCCAAGGCTCATGCTTTAGGGCATCATAGAAGGAGAGAGAGTTTATTCTCAAACCATTATGATAGTGATGGATTCTTCCGCTTGATTTTTCAGGATTAACATAAATCAATAATTTTGTTTTTCCCTTTCTTAATTCTTCTTTGCCTGTTTCATCATTTTTCACCCGATATTCAAACTCGACTTCTCTGTCTATGATTTTCTCTCCTTTAAAAGTTAGCGGCTTTGCGCGAAATATTTTGGATTCTTTTGTTTGCTTAACATCAATTTCAATCTCTCCGCCCCTTAGCAAGGGGGAATAACACTCGCCTATAAATGCCGCGAGTTTATTAGGGGCAAAACATGAGGAAATAACATTCATAGGAATTCTGTCAACCATAACAAGGGTTCCATGTGAAAACGGAGTTATTCCGTAAAATTTCAGATCCTTTTCACTAACTGAATCTATTTCAGCTATTTTTTTTCTTATGTGCTCGGAATCCAATATCAACAGGGAATACTCTCCGGGTTTTTGGTCTCTTCTTCTTGTGAATATTCTGCATGCTTCTCCGTAATTTTGAAACGCAAGGAATCCCATCTGTCTGCGACCGATTTTATCTGAAAGGTTTTTTCTTAAACTAGCTCCTACACTTTGAGGAATTAAAATCAGCTCTTCAAGGCTCATCCCACCGGCATTGTCCAAAACATAAACATTTCTTTTGTCAACCTCTATCGAGATTGCTAGACCTTCCCCTCTTTTCTTGGCGTCAATGCTATTGCTTATTATTTCTTTGAAAGCTTCCTGAGGGCCTGGATATTGCTTTCCAATCTGCTCAAAAGTAAAGCCTTCATCCTTAAAAACCAGGGGTATTTGCTTTGCCATCTTATTTTCTCCTTGGGCTGTAAGATGCATCAAGCATCCATTCATTTAATTTTCCTTCAACATAAAAAGCATTCATTAAAGAGTTTAAATATCCTGCGTCTTCCCTGGGTATTAGTTTTTTTAACCTAGGTATCTCAGATTGATTTCTTTTAAAATAATCAAGTTCATCAAGAAAAGCATAGAACAAGTCACTTGCCCTTTCTGCTATTTTTTCTGGAGAAAGTATGAGGCTCTGCCTTAATTCTGCTTTTTGATCTTCTGGGATAGTTGAGTCCTCTAAAACTCTTCGAATATTTTGTGCTACGGTTTCCAAATTCTTAAGCTGAATTTCCAAAGTGCCTAATCCTGATTTTTTTTTGGCTTTTTGCCCAGCTAGGCGAGATTCTGGAGAAAAAATTTCAAGATTGGTGGAAGAATAAATCCTTTCACGAGTTTTATTGCTAATTCTTGAAATTCTTTTTTTTATGATATCTCCTATGGTTGTTTCAGGCAAGCCCAAGGCAGCAGAGGCTAGTTTTATTGTTTGATACCTCTCGCTGATATATTCCTTAAAAACATCTCTCCAGTCAGTTGCAGAAACATTTTCGGTTTCCATTGTAAATTATTAATTTTCGCTCCTTCTAATTCTTTTTGCAAGAAAAGTTATTGTGCCTCTCAATGCCCCGGGCCGAATGTCATGTTGCCCTTTGTATCTTTTATAGATTTCAGAGGGGCTTAGTCCTGCACGAATGTCTGTTTCAATGTCTTTTTTCAGCTCTTCAAGAATTCCGGGCTGGCGGGTTATCTCAAGAAAATCTTCTCTGCGAATTCTATCTTTTCTTGCGTTGAAAGAAATTTTCTCTCTCTTAAAGTGCCTTATAACCCTGCTTCTTGCAGCTGTATAAGATATTTTGCAGACATCAGCAACATCTTTAATTGAGAGAGCATTATTAAGCCCATTTTCCAGTTTTTCAGGTTCTTTTCTTGGAGCAGGGTGTTGAGCCTCTCTCCAAAATCTTATTATTGAATTGTAATCGTTTTCGCTTAACTTGATTTCCCAAGTGCTTCTAACTTTCCTTCCAATTGAAGAATAGTATCTCCTAATTATAGGTTCTGCATCTTTAATATGGGGCAGCCCTAATGCATTTTTTATATCTGTTTTTCCATAAGTCTTTGTTTCTGGCTCTTTTTTATCAGCAGCTATTGAAGATTCTTCAGCTTTTGTTTTTTCCGCCTTGTCAAAGCTTAACAAATTCCTGAATAAATCAGGACTATAAAAGGAAATGTTCGATTCTTTAAATTCATTAGTTCCTGAAAGGGATTCAAATTTTTTGAAAATTTGTATTTGTTTAGCAAAAACAAAGGTTCTTTATTAACATTTGCTTAAGTTCGCTCTTTAAGTCCAGGCCTTTCAA
>Ga0209541_10003079_pt1 | contig 30998 bp, 41 predicted proteins | sample RifCSPlowO2_01_FD_184027 | JGI IMG/M metagenome (GOLD analysis project Ga0209541, IMG submission 184027) | Groundwater microbial communities from Rifle, Colorado - Rifle CSP2_plank lowO2_0.1 (SPAdes) (version 2) | ecosystem: Environmental > Aquatic > Deep subsurface > Groundwater | place... | reverse complement strand
TACGCTATGAAAAGAGAAATTCTTAGGAAGTTATGGGTGTACAACTTGTTGGTTCAGCTAAGTTAATGAGATTTGTTAATGATACAAAGGTAAATATTGTTTGTTGGGCTAATTATGAAACACAGCAGCAAAAGCAAAAGCAATATAAACAAGAAGCCCTGGATTTTTGCTTTCTGACATGAAATACAAGATTGCGGTTTTTCCAGGGGATGGCGTGGGGCCGGAGCTGATAAGTGAAGGGATAAAAGTAATTGAGAAAGCAGCCGAGCTTGACAAGTTTGAGGTTGAATGGAGCAGCTACCCACATGGGGCAGAGCATTATCTTGAGGCAAAAGAGGAATTAAATGAAAAAATCCTAAAAGAAATAAAAAATTCATGTAATGCAATCTATTGCGGCACTTTTGATACCATAGACGGGCAGAAAATTTCTAATCTTATAAGGAAATATTTTGACCAGTCTATCAGCTTAAGACCGGTAAAATTGCTGCCAAGCGTTGAAAGCCCATTGGCAACCCAAAATGAGATAGATTTTGTTATCATAAGGGAAAATTCTGAGGACTTTTACATAAAGGCCAGCGGAAGGGTTAAAAACGGCAAAAACAAGCACCAGTTGGAAATTGAGAATGGTGCATTAAAAGCAAAATTCGGGCTTAATATAGAAACAAAAGGAAATGAGATTGCTTACCAAATGGGAGTTTTAAGCAGAAAGGGCTGCGAGAAAGTTGCCAAGTATGCTTTTGAATACGCAAAAAGAAAAAATAAAAGCAATCTTATTTCTGTTGACAAAGCAAACATTATGGATTACTATGGTTTATGGCGCGAGAGTTTTGAGAAAATTGGAAAGGAGCAAGATGGCATAGAATATGGATTTGAGCTCATTGACGCAGCTGTAATCAATCTTATAAGGCAGCCGGAAAAATATCAGGTTATTGCAGCTCCAAATATGTTTGGGGACATTTTAAGCGACTTGGGCACAGCGATACAAGGAGGCTTGCTGTTTGCCGCAAGTGGAAACATAAACCCTGAAGGAATTTCAATGTTCGAGCCGGTGCACGGGAGCGCTGCAAAACTAAAAGGCCAGGGTATTATAAATCCAATTGCAACAATATGGGCAGGCGCCTTGATGCTCGATGCAATCGGGCAGCAGAAATCTCATGATTTAATAATAAAGGCAATAGAATCCGTGCTTAAAGATGGAAGAACAAGAACCCAAGACTTAGATGGAAACAACACAACATCAGAGATGGGAGATTCAATTGTTGATAAGCTGATAAATATTCATGAGTAAAATTGACATATTGAAAAATAGCTTAACCAAAAAAATGAAACTGCCGCGCCCGGATTACTATCAAGGAATATTGCAGCTTAGGGACATTACTGAGGAAATTATCAGTTTTGCCCGCAACCAGATTAAAAAAAGAGAAGATGTGGCTATAACAAAAACAGTGAAGCTTGGTAATGGTGTGGATTTATATATAACTTCCCAGAAATTTATAAGAATCTTGGGAAAAAAGCTGAAAGACAGCTTCGGCGGCGAATTGAAAATAAGCTCAAAGCTCCATACAAAAAGTAGGGAGGGAAAAAACCTTTACAGGGTGAATGCGCTTTTCAGGCTGTCAAAATACAGAAAAGGCGATGTTGTGATGGTAAGAGGTGACAAAGTAAGGCTTATAAGCATCGGCAAAAAGATATTTGCAAGAAACTTGAAGACAGGGAATAAATTAACTATAAGAAAAAGCGACCTAAATTAGCTCTTCTTTTTCCCTTTTGTAGTCATCAATAATTTTACTAATCCAGTTGACTTTGCCCTTTTCTATTTCAAAATGCCTTTTTTCAACAAACCCGAAATATGGATATTCTTCAATTTTCAGGCTTTTAGCGCTGATAAACAAAAATGGAAGCTCTGTTTTCGTTTTCTTGCCGACCGGCTTTTTGCATACAATGACAAAAACCCTGTTTTTTAACAAGCCAACCACGTTAGCGCTTGCAATATTAGGGTTATCAACAAGAAGAATGTCATTTGCTTTTATGTTCAGCACATTATTCTTAAAATTGAACTCATTAATGCCCAGTGTATCAAGCTTTTTTAGTATGTAATAATTATTGATGTCAGACACAATCTTATCGAGTTTTTTTATTAACAATTTTAAATGCTCTGCCTCTTTCTCTTTGGATTTAACTTTGTTTTCTAAAAACCTTATTCTGTTTTCTTTAAAATCTATTTGCGGTTTATTGCTAATTTTTGGCTCTTCAAATTTGGATTGCTTTTCGAGATTGATTATTCTTTTCCTTAGATTGTTGTTATGAGATTTTATTAGCTTAATTTCCGTTTCGTATTTTTTTAATTTATTGTATAATCTCAAAAAATCATTTTCGCTTGGCTTTTTCTCAACTATAACTTTTTCCATTATTCTGGATTCTTCATCTTTCTCCTCGAGTATGCTGGCTGCATTTTTTATGCTGATTCTCCTTGTGATGACAATCTCTTTTATCCTATCCTTGATGCCGTGCTTTTTATTCTCCTCAGCAAAAAAGTCTATTTTGTCAAGCAACGCTTTTGTTTCTTTGTACGCAAACAACGCAGAAGCCAAAGCATCTCCTTGGTGCTCGTCGCCAAAGTTGAAGCTACTAATCATTCTTCTTTTTTCATCAACTTTAATATCTTCTTGAGGGATTACAACTCTTGCACCAAGCTTTGTTGCGAATGACTCAACAAGATTTGGAACTTTTGCTTTGTCTGTGCCAACCAAAATAACCTTGCCATGGCTTATCGTTTCAGAAATGAGCAAATTTAAATCAAGCTGTTTTGAGGAATAGAGATGAATTAAGTTTCCTTCAATACCAAGTACTGCATAGCCTGTAGTTGCGCCCGGGTCAATGCCTACAATAAGCAGTTTCCTGTTTTCCATCTGCCTGCTAGTATAATTTCTAAATTTAAAAAGTTTGCCATAAGCTTTATAAGTGAAGTTAGAACACTTTGCTGTATGAAAAATGAGGTCAATGGAATCATAGTCCGCGGCTTGGGAGAAGGAGCTTATTTCATGTCGATGCAGCATTACCAAAAAGAGATACAAAAAAAGCTCGACTTTAAGGCTTATCCAGGGACATTAAATTTAAAAATAAACAAAAAACAAAAAGATTCATTCAAAGAAATCATGCCAATTAGAATTAACGGATTCAAGCAAAAAAATAATGAGTATGGCGGGGCAGACTGCTACAAGGCAAAGATCAATGGCATAAATGGTGCAATAATAAGCCCTCATCTGACAAAACACAAGGATATTGTCGAGTTTATTGCTCCTGTTCATCTGAAATCAGAGCTGAGGCTTAAAGACGGTGATAAAATAAAGGTTGAACTGATATGAAAATTGGAATAGCAGATACAACATTTGCAAGAGTTGACATGGCAAAATTCGCTATAGAAACAATAAAAAAAAGCTCTGAAGCAAAAATAGCAAGATATACTGTGCCTGGATTCAAGGATTTGGCTGTTGCATGCAAAAAGTTGATTGAAGAGGACAAATGCGACATCGTGATTGCGCTGGGCATGGCAGGCAAAATGCCTATTGACAAGCAGTGCGCGCATGAAGCATCGCTTGGATTGCAACAAACTCAGTTAATGACAAACAGGCACATTCTTGAAGTTTTTGTCCATATGGACGAAGCAAAAACAGAAAAAGAAATGTACAGCATTGCAAAAAACAGGGCAGAAAAGCATGCCTTGAATGCCTTGGCGCTGCTGAAAGGCAAGACAGAATTAACAAGATGTGCAGGCATGGGCAGAAGGCAGGGCAAAGATGATGATGGGCCCATTAAAATAAAATGGCAGAAAAGCTAGGCATGGTTGTTTCATTGTTTAATTATGAAATAACTGGCGAAATGAGCAAAAGAGCTATTGAAAGGGCAAAAGAGATAGGAGCAAAAATAGTCAAGATAGTGGAAGTGCCGGGCTCTTTTGAAATACCGTTTGCTGCAAAGGAACTGCTTGAAATCAAGGAAATTGAAGGAGTTGTTACAATTGGCACAATCATCAAAGGCGGCACAGACCATGACAATGTTGTAGCGCATTCTGTTGCAAGAAAACTGTTGGACTTGTCATGCGAATACAACAAGCCAGTTTCTTTAGGAATATCAGGCCCGAACATCACATGGCAGCAGAGCGAGAAAAGGATTGAGGAGTATGCCATAAGGGCTGTTGACTCAGTTGTGAAAATGTTAAGAAAGAGATAGCAATGCTAAAAATTAGTAAAAAACTTCTCCAAAGGCACATTAACTTTCTTTATTCTTTTTGTTTTATTAATAAGCTTCTTTGCCTTTTCCTGCTCCATCAAAGAATTCAAAAACAGTCTTCTGGTTTTCTTGTTCAAGACATTGTTTTCAAGCATTGCTGCCATTTCCGAGGCTTTCATGCCTGAATTCTTCAAAATCGCTCCAAGCCTTTCAACATTAGTCTTTCTGAATTCCCTGACAATTTCTTCATTGCCGAGTATTTTGGACAGGAACTCTTTCCTTGAAGTTGATGTGAAAGAGCTGTTCGTAAGGATTTTAGCCATTTTTGCAGGCTCGCTCAAAAGCAGGAATTTCATAAGCTGCAGCGTCCTTATTATATCATTTTTATAATATTGCGTGTCAAGCTGCTCAAAAACATCATAAAGAATATCCTCAAACTCAATGATCTCAACACCATTTTCATTAAATTTGCTTATTATCTCCTTTTTTCTTGATTTTGGAATAGCTCCAACAACCATTATTTTTTTAATATTATCTTTTTGGATTGAGAACTGCCTGATGTTATTGTTTATTGTCCCAGAAATTACCTTGTCTTCAAATTTCTCATCAACAATTTTTGCTATTGATTTTTCAAGGTTTGCAGTTTCTGATATGTTGTTGGTTATAGAGCAGCTTACCTGAATGTGAAAAATATCATTAACAATGTTTTTATCAAACTTCAAAGCAAGAATTCCAGCATCCCTGTTGCCGCTGGTTTTAATGTTATTTACTGTAAAAAGCCCCTTTTTGTTGTACCAGTAGTTAACTATCTCTTTTTCAGCACTCATAAACCTGCCCCCTTTATTGCTTATAAGTTTCTTTTTGTTTATAAGGTTTTTGGTTTTTAGCGAAAATATTTTTAAGCAGGAGATTATATCCTTGTTTTCCCATGGAGTTAACAGAAATGACAAGGCGCAGCTTCTTAAAATATGCTGCAGCTGCATGTGGTTTAACTGCAACGCCAAGCTTGGTTTCGATCACTGATAAAGCAGCTGCAGATACTGTGCAGAAGCACAATACAAAAACATATAAATTTGAGGGAAATATAAAAGTTCTTGGAATCGGTGCAATAGACATTGGAGCATCTCTCGAAATAAGATATGGTGAAAGTGGCTACTCCTCAAGTCTTAAGGCTTTTAAGCTGTCTGATGAAAATGAAATTTATTGCATTTATGCTTCTCAAGGATTTGTAAGCAATGGGGCACTGCTTCCAAGAAAGTCAGAAATTTACAGGAAATACCCGTCATGGACAAGGATTTTCTGGTTTTACAAGCACGACAGGATTGATTTTGAGTTTGGATATGCAGATGGAAAATTGTTAAGTATAAAGAGAACTGAGGAGAATCTAAGCAAGAGGAAAAAAGAAGCTAAATACCTGCCTGCAGCCGGTGAATTATACAAATCAAGCGTGGATATTCTGACCGCGATAATCCGAATTCTATCACAGCTTAAAAATGGAGAAACCCCAAATAAGGTTAATGTGATAGACAATAAAGGCAGACCAAAAACGGCAAATATAACTGTTAACGGCAGAAATGTTTCTATTGATGCTGAAGGCAAAGACTTCCATTTCAAATCTGCCAGTATACAGTTTGATTACAATTTTGAGCCATTAGAAATAAAGATAACAAAAATCCATGGTTGGGCTGATTTGGAAGGACGCTCTATAAATCCATAAGATTCAACCCAGTAGCTTCATCATATTTTCTGTTTATCGTTGCATTCAGCTTAACCAAAACAATCTCGCATGTTGCAGCAATTGTGCCTTCTTTCAAATGACCTGCAATTGCATTCATTTTTTCATCACTTAATGTTATATGGCAGTGCAGATAAGCCTCTTTGTTCATCGTTGTAATGTTGCCGTTCATATTTATTATTTCCAGCGGCTGCTTGTATGTTTTTGATGTGTATTTCTTGTTCTCAACAATATAATGCGCCAGTTCCGCTTCTCCCAATGCGCCAATGCCAAAAAAATAGCCGCATTTTATATCATTTTTTGTGCAAAATTGTTTTAGTGTTTCAATTATCTTTTTCCCTCTTTTAATCCTTACGAAATAAGTGTCCTTTATCTTTTTAAATTTCATCTTTTCTTCAAAATAATAATATTTCCTCTTCCTTTTTTTATTTTTTCAATAACTCCCTTGTGCTCAAGCTCTGCTATCATCAGGCTTATTTTGGCCTCTGATAATGGAATTTGCTTTCTAATATCTTTCTGCGTTGTCCTGCCGCCTTCCTTTTTTATTATTTTTATCAATTGCTCCAAATCATTACCCTCATATTTTTCCTCTATTTTTTCTTCTTCAATTTTTATTTGTTCTTTTTTTTGCATTGCTCTTTTCTTGAAATAATGCCACCCAATTAAAATAAACCCTAATGCAAACAATACAATAGTGCCAACAGAAATTTTGTACTTGCTTTTGTCTGTTTCAATAATATCGCCATTAACATCAATATCAATATCTTCAATGCCTTCTTCAACATCTGGAAATAAAATCAAGTCAAGAACATAAGAGCCGTCTTGCTTTATTGTTATATTCTCCTGCACAGACGCAATAACGGTGTTTTTCTGCGTTAACTGCGCTTTAATTGTGTAAAATCCATTTGGGACATTAAATGCGTAAGAGCCATTTTGGGCAACTACAAATTGTTTTGGTAGTGTATTAATCTCAACTCTTGCATTATTTACTTTCTTTAATGATAAATCATATACAGCGCCATATATAGTTGCTGCGTTTGCAAAATTAATTAGAACTACAGCTACTAATAAAAAAATCAAAATTCTGAAATTTACCATAGATGGCGGTAATTTTTATGCCTATAAAAATATTTTGAAATCAAAAATCAATTTTCATGCTTTTTAAGCATTAAAAAAGCTTAAATTACTTTTTTAAAGCAAAATAAGCTCAAATAAAGCTTTATAAAGCTTTAAAAGTCTTTAAAAAGCATTAATTTTTAGATAAAAAAAGTTTATTTATAAATAAGGTAAACCACCAAAGGTGAAGTTAAAAGTTTTGAAATGAATTTTAAAAAAGATTAGGAGGTTATAAAAATGAAAAAAACAATTGCATTTGTACTTATTTCAATTTTTGTGTTTAGCTTGGTGCCTTCTGTATTTGCTCAATTAAGAGACAGGGTAGATGAAAGCGTAGATAGAGGCGTACGCGATGTAAGAGAAGACGTGAGAGACTCAGGACCAGGCAAGAAAGGTGTAGGCGTTGGAAGTCCAGGAGTAGGTGTCAAGAAAGGTGTAGGCGTTGGAAGTCCAGGAGTAGGTGTAAAAGGAGGACTAGGATTAGATAGAAGGCGTGGTGATATTGACGTGCTGCGAAATAATCCGGGGCTCGATAAAAACCAGATAGCAAAAATAGCAAAATTAGATAGGGCGACTTTAAAAAGATTAGGAAAGCTTGATGCAAAGAGAATAAATGCAGAATTAAAAGCTGTAAAGGTTGTTAAACTAAGGAATGTCAGAGATTTAGCTGATAGGAGAATCACAGATGCCAATCTAGCACAGTTAAGGCAAAGATATGGTGTTGCAAAGGAAAAGTATCAGGTAGCAAGGGCAGGAATGATTAGCGCAAGAAGCGATTTAAGAAGTGCAGTGGCATCTGGAGACCCTGAGGCAGTTTTATCAGCATCAAAAGACTACTTGACAGCAGCAGCAGACTCGTTAATTAACCATCTTGAGAAAGTAAAAACCCAGGCTCAGCAAAACGAAAACATTGCTGAAAGCGAATTAGCAACTATAGTGAGCCAAATAGATGCTGAAATTGCTGCAATTAACACAATAAAAACACAAATAGGTGCAGCAGCAACTAAAGAAGAAGTCAAAGCAGCTGCAAAGGCTCTTCAAGAGGAGTGGAAGAAGCTAAGAGAATTAGCAAGGCTTCACGCTTCGAATGTTGTTTCTGCAAGAGTTGAAGGAATAGTTAATGAAGGCACAGTACTTGAGAGAAGACTTGATAGAATATTGGAAAAATTAGAGCAGAGCAATATAGACGTTGATGTCAGTGCAGAAGTTGAGACATTCAGCGGGCAGATTGCAACAGCAAAAGACAAGCGCTCACAAGCACAGGCAAAGTTGGCCGAAGCACGCCAATTGGTAGCATCAGGCACCCCTGCTAGCAGCGAAGAAGTCAAAGCATTAGTTAAAGAAGCAAACCAATTGCTTAAGGAAGCGAGAGACTCTATTAAGGCAGCTCATGCAACATTAAGAAGCATTGTAAAAAAGATAAAAGAAGCTTCTCCAAGCACAGACGTCTCAGAAGAAACTGAAGTTGAGGTGACTGAAGAGCCTGAAGTTGAGGTTGAAGATTCATCATCCACAGAAACTTCAGGGGAGAGTGGTGATACACAAGCTGAAACACCTTCCACTGATACATCAGAAGGGACAATAGATACTGGAACTGTCACTGAGGAATCGAGCGACATAAGTGATTCAAGCCAATCAGCAACAAGTATTGAGCAGACCGATACTGACCTTAGTGGAGCAATTGAGTAAGGTGAGACTATGAAAAACACACTTAAAGTTGCACCAGTATTTTTTTTTGCTTTTTTGTTTTTAGTTTCGATTGCAAGCGCGCAAACAAATACAAGCGTTGATTTTGCAGCTGTGCAAGCCAGACTTCTTAAGAACATAGAAACTGTTGAAGCAAAGCTGGATAAGATCGAGGCAAATGTTCAGAACTCGAATGCCCCGCAGGATACTAAAAACAAGGCTTTAGCGATAATTGATCAGATCCAAAACGAATTAAATAAACTTCAAACCGAAATTGAGAATGCACAAACGATGGATGACCTTATCGCATTACGACAGGAGGTTAAAAAGTATCTCGATGAAAAACAAGCAGTATTAAGAGAGCAGCTTAAGCAGACTGTAAGTGCTATCGCCAACGATGTTATGGAAAGTGTTGAGGAGATTAAGAAGGCAATCGATGTAGCTCTTAACACCTTGGAGATTACATGCAAAGAGCAGGCCCAAAACATAAATAAATTAGAGCAAGATCTTGTGCAGATACAAACTGAAGTAGATGAGCTGAAGACATTAGTAAAAAACCAGGCTTCTACAAGCGAGATAAAAGCACAGATAATCGAGATAAGTACCCTTGCAAAAGAGATTGCAAGCTTATCAGTAACCGTATATAATGAGTGCATTGCTTAGAAAAATTTATATATGAGCTCTTAAATACGCTAGAGTATAGATTAAACTTGAAGGAGGATCGTACATGAAAAAATTGATACCAGTTATTTTTGTCTTGATGGTTATTTTGCTTGTAGCGTGCAAACAAGCTGTTAAGGAGACTCCTAAACAGACTGGAACTCCAACAGCTAAACCTGCTGAAATTCCTAAAGTAGAAATAACAGGAGAAAAAGCTGTTGATTCTGTTGGAAGCGGCATAAATGATGTAAATAGTGTTGAAAAAGACTTGAGCACAGACGAACTCAGCGATTTGGACTCGGGATTGGCTGATATAAGCAAAATTTGAGAAAATTTATATAAAATTTCTCTTTCTTTTATTTTATGATTAGACTTAATGGGAATTATGGAGAGGGCGGTGGTCAGATTTTGAGGACTGCATTAGCCATTTCAACCTTGATACAAAAGCCGTTTGAAATTTACGAAATAAGGAAAGGCAGAAAGGATTCAGGCTTAAAAAGCCAACATCTTTACGGGATTAGGGCATTGAAAGAGTTGTGCGATGCTGTTGCAGAAGGCGATGAAATTGGCTCCTTGTCCTTAAAGTACTATCCCAGAAAGCTGGTTGCAAGGAACCTTGATATAGACATTGAAACTGCCGGTTCAGTGACTTTATTGCTTCAAGCACTGCTCCTTCCATCGATTTTTGTGAGCAAGCCGATAAAAATAACCGTAACTGGAGGAACAGACGTCTCATGGAGCCCGAGCCTCGACTATTTCAGCAACGTTTTGCTGCCGCAATTGCAGAGGTTTGCAAAAATAGAGGCAAAATTGATGAGAAGAGGATATTATCCCAAAGGAAATGGCAAAGTTGAATTAAGGATAAACCCGAAGCTTAAATTAAACGATTTTCCTAATTTTGAAGATTTTTTATCAAGCTTAAGAAGCAATGTGAATAAAATAGATTTAATTGAGCAATGCCACTTAATAAAGATACATGGAATTTCACATGCCTCAAGAAACCTGCAGAATGCAAAGGTTGCGGAGAGGCAAGCGGAATCTGCTGAGCAAATTCTCAGGCAAAAGTACGGCGTTCCGATAAAAATAACGGCAGAATGCCAGGATACTTTGTCTGCCGGCTCCGGCATCACGCTATGGGCCGTGTTCTCAAAAAATAAGGACGACATAGATGAGAACAACCCGATAAGGCTCGGGGCAGACTCGTTAGGAAAGCAGGGGAAGAAAGCGGAAATTGTAGGAGAGGAAGCTGCAAACCAGCTTATTAGCGAGATTGAAAGCAAAGCGCCTGTTGACATGCATTTGGCAGACCAAATACTGCCTTATCTGGCTTTGTCCGGTGGCTCAATCAAAACCTCAGAGATAACAAACCACTGCAAGACAAACATTTACACGATACAGCAATTTTTTGATGACATCTTTGCCATAGATGAGATAAATAGGATAATTTCAATAAAACAATAACTGGCATAAATTGAGATTTCAAAACATTTTTAAATCGAGTTCTTATTCCAAAAGACATGGCAGAAAAGCAAGCATTATGCACATCATGCAAGAAAAGAATCACAAACACTATCGGCTCCACCAGGTTCAAGTGCCCTAAATGCGGCCAGGTTGAGCTGGTCAGGTGCAACCACTGCAGGAAGATCGCTGCAAAATACAAATGCTCCAGCTGCGGATTTGAAGGGCCTAATTAAGATGGCAAGTGTAGTTGTAACTCTTAGGATAATGCCGAACAGCCCGTCTGCTGATTTGTCCAAAATTGAGCCTCAGGCAAAAAAAGAGATAGTTCATTTCTGCAATTCAAAAGAGATGCGAAGCAATATAGAGCCAATCGCCTTTGGCCTTAAGGCATTAAACATCATATTTGTCATGGATGAATCCAAAGGAAGCACCGAAGCCTTAGAGCAGAAAATAAGCCGCATTGAGAACGTTGAGTCTGTTGAAGTTACTGATGTGAGAAGGGCTATTGGCTGAGTTTATTTATTTTTGTGTTGTTTTATGATATTAATTAATGTGTTTATTGGAATGTTACTCCTAAGCCCTTCACCCTTGAAATGGGTTTCGCTTGCGCCATATCCGAGTTTCCTTATTTTTTCAATTATTTTGAATTTTTTGGGTATAATCTTAATTTTATATTTTGAGCAAATATCACTGATGTCATAAAATCCAACAGAATTTATTTTTGATTCTTCTTTTATAATATGCAAAAAATTAAGCAGCTCTTTATTACTTTTGAATATTTTATTTCTTAATGCGCTTTCGTAAATAGATCTGCTTAATTTTTTATCAAATAATTTCCCCAGCCACATTGGGCCAGCATCATTAAAAAACCCGTGCAGCCTAATAACATTGTCAGCATTATTTTTTCCCTTTTCATTCCGGAAGAATACCCTCATGTAATGCTCTTTTGAATACGAAAAAATCGGGACGAGTGCTTTTTCGTATTGCGCACCTATCAGCTGGATTTTCCTTATCAAAATCCTGAGCCCGGTTTCGTGCATCAGCGCATTTTTCTTTGGAATTGCCCAGTATTTTCTCAGGCAGACTTTGGGAAAAGTGCCGCAAAGGGCAGACGTGTCCGTCGCAGTAACTGCCAAAATGCCGTTTCTGGCTATTCTCTTGCACGCAGCGTCCAGAAAAGGGTTCGGAGTGCCAAATGGGTCTATGTCAATATAATCAAAGCCTGCAGACGACAGCAATAGGAAATTTGCATCCTTGTTTCTTATAATTATTTTTTTGTCATTCTTTGAATGTATATCATTTAATTTCAAATTGTATTTTATTAATCTGATTGATTTTTTATCATAGTCGTTGATAATAATCTTTTTAATTTTGTTTTTGTTGAGCTCTTTTAAAAACCTGATGCTCCTGACGCCGCTTGCCGCCAGCAAGTCGCATATTTGCATGTTTTTCTTATTGAGGGAGTTCAAAAGCAAAATGGAAATGTCCCTATTCAATCCCATTATTGGATTATAAAAAACACCCATTTCCTTTGATATTTTTTCCGCTTTTGGTATTTTTAATTGGATGGAGCCTTCATTAATTATTCTGTGCATAACCGGAAGAATGAATATACACAATAAAAACCTTTCCGAGCATAGCTTTAAAAATATACTTTATTACCTCAATGATATGCTTAGGCAACTTATAGTTACAATAATGGGAAATGTGGACTCCGGAAAAACTCAACTTTTGGATACTATTAGGAACACCGCTATTGTTGAATCGGAACCCGGCAGGATAACCCAGAGCATAGGATGCTCCTTGATAACAACAGATGTTATCAAGAAAATCTGCGGGAATTTGCTTGACAGGCACAAGCTTCAGATAAAAATTCCAGGCTTTGTGTTCATTGACACGCCTGGGCATGCAGCATTCACAAACCTGAGAAAAAGAGGAGGCAACCTTGCTGACATCGCTGTCTTAGTCATAGACGTAAGTGAGGGAATAAAACTGCAGACACAAGAATGCATAGACATACTAAAACAATACAAAACTCCTTTTGTGATCGCGCTTAACAAGATTGACTTATTGCCGGGATGGATTTCAAATCCTGAAACAAGCCTGCTGGAAAACATACAAAAGCAAAGAGAGAATTTGATGATGCTTCTTGAGAAAAAGCTTTACGAAATTGTCGGCAAATTGGCAGAGCTTGGCTTTAATGCAGAGAGATTTGACAGAGTTGAAGACTATACAAAGCAGATAGCAATAATCCCCTCATCTGCAAAAACAAAGGAAGGATTGGCAGAATTGCTGATGGTGATGACGGGATTGTCGCAAAAATTCCTTGAGGAAAGCCTGAAAGTCAATATCAAAGGAAATGCAAAAGGAACTATCCTTGAAGTCAAGGAGGAAAAGGGGCTTGGAACAACAATTGATGTTATTATTTATGACGGCTCTTTAAAGCAAAATGACATGATTGTTATTGGCTCTCTGAACGACCCGATTTCAACAAAAGTCAAGGCATTGTTTGAGCCGATGCCGTTGGCAGAGATGCGGGACAAGAAAGCCAAGTTCAAGGCAGTAAAGCAGATTTCGGCCGCAACAGGAGTCAAGATTTCAGCTCCTGATCTTGATAATGTTGTTGCAGGCATGCCGTTGAGAAGCTGCCTGCCAAATGAAATCGAAAAAGCAAAGAAAGAAATAAAAAAAGAGGTTGAAGAGGTTGTGATAGAGACTGACAAGCAGGGAATTGTGATAAAAGCTGATTCCCTTGGCTCTTTGGAGGCTCTTGCTAAGATGCTAAAGGAAAAAAGCATTGAAATCAAAAAAGCAAGCATAGGCAGCATCTCAAAAAAAGACGTATTGGATGCAGGGGCAAACTATGATAAAGAGCCTTTGCAAAGCGTTGTTCTCGGATTTAATGTTGATTTAATGCCGGATGTGAAAACAGGAAATGCAAAAATTTTGTCAAACAATGTGATATACAAGCTTATTGAGGATTTTGAGAAATGGCAGCAGGAAGAAATAAAAAAGCTTGAAGCAAAGGAAATTGAATATTTATACAGGCCGTGCAAAATCAAGATAATGAAAGGCTATGTCTTCAGGCAAAATAATCCCGCTGTGGTTGGTGTTGAAGTCCTTGCAGGCACATTAAAAGCTGGAATTCCGTTGATGAAGAATGACGGCTCAACAATAACAGAGGCGAAAAGCATGCAGCATGAGCAGGAAAGCATTGAAAAGGCTGAGAAAGGCAAGCAGGTTGCTGTTTCGCTGCCAAATGTCACAGTTGGAAGACAAATTCATGAAGAGGACATATTGTACTCTGCAGTTCCTGAAGATCATTTCAGGAAACTGAAGGAGTTTAAAAAATACCTTTCACCGGAGGAAATTGAAGTCTTGAAGGAGATAGCTGAAATAATGAGGAAAAGCAACACGATGTGGGGGATTTAGACGGATTAATTTAGTTTATTATTAAAAAGCTAATTGAAAATGCCAGAGCTAAAAATCCTGAACAACAAGGAAATAAAGGAAATTTATAGATTGGTTGAGAAGCAGTGGGGAGCAAAAATAAAGCTGGATTATGGGTTTTTGAAGAACAACAAAAACAGGATTTTTGTCGTTAACAAAGACATTTCAAAAATTGACTTTTCAAAGCTAAGGTTGAATTCTGTCGGCATGTATTTTTGCGAGATTGACAGCAGGGGAATAAGGCTCAGTATCGAGGGATCTCAAATCATCGGCCCAAAAGCGGCAAAAAATATCGTTGAGCTTGATGAAGAAGAAACAAGAAAATGGCTCAAGGGAGAGGATTTGGAAAAGAAAGGAGATTATTCAGGTTTTGTTATATTAAAGCATAATAAAGATTTTCTTGGAAATGGGAAATACGCTAATGGCAGGATTTTGAATTACGTGGGGAAGACGAGGAGGGTGAATTTAGTGTAAAAATATTTATTTTTATTTGCCTTTGATTTCGTTTAAAATTCTTGTGACTAAATCTCTGTTATCCTTCACCATTAAAAATGCAGGAATCTGAGGTATTTTTAACTCAAAAGAAGCCATTTCAGCAAGCATTTTACCAATATCCAAATCAGTAGCTGTACTGACCCTCACGCCTTTTTGCGGGTTAATATGAGGCTGGTCTTTATCCGGGGACCATGCTAATTCTTCCTCTTTGGATTTGTATAGCTCAAAACTTGAAGTAAAATAAGTATGCCTGGCTTTTATACCAACTTCATCATAATCTGTGATTAATTCCCAAGGCGAATAATTGCTTTCCATAGGCATATTGTCAAAATACTAGTATTTAAATCTTTCGGTTTTAACTACTTAGGAGTGGTGTAAACAGGTGGTCTTACTCCTATTACAGCTGCTACTACAGCCCTTATTTGGTGAGGTATTTTATTGATAATATCTCTTGTATCTGCTACATAGCCTTCTTCATGAGCTATTGCTGGATGGCTCTCTGCTTCTCTGTCCATTGAGTGGGTTTTTACTTGGACCTCAAATGTCATTTTTGCAATAGGTATATATAGATGTAGACCTTTGTAATAAATCCCTTCTGCCCTTTTTTCTGGAGTTTTAATTTTGTCCTTAATTCTTATCCTATCAGGATCATCAGAAAGGCTTTTTAATAATGGGATTAATGTGTAGCAATCTTCTTCTTCAGGGACTATGACCCGCAAACCATATATGTCGTCTAGCGTTTTCCTTTTTGTACTCTTACTTTTCTTTAAATTGTACAATACTTGTAAAACTTTTTCATACATTCTTTCTTTTCTTTTTACTCTTGTTCTTATAACAGCATAGGGCAATGGGATATGTTTTGATATTTGATTTGCAAGCTCTCTTCTAGTCTCGTTATCTATCCATTCTAGTTGTTCTATATTAAAATTTTCTCTTCTAACCCATTCAAACAATTTATACAATTTTGGATAATTCACTTGATTACCAATTTTTACGGACTTAAACATTCTATGAAATCCATCTACAATATATTTTTCCATTAAGTTGTATCTTTTTTGTTGGTTATGCTCATCAGAAAATTTACTTGGAATATTCTTAAATACATCTCGGATTATTATTTTTGTTCTTTTTTCAAGTTCTTGATTTTTATCTCTGACTCTATCTTTATATAAATAAGTCCATGCAGTCCTCTCCATCAATAATTCATGTTCTCCACAATTGCTGCAATTAATGCCGCCATTTGGAAATATGCCAACTAAATTTTTAGCATACAATACCTGTTCAGGAATAAATAAAACATCATCTTCTGACACTTTAGAAGCGAAAAGCCCCGTAGCTACTTTACTTTCACAATTGATGCAAGTAGCAGTTACTTCTTGGTATTCTTTTTCATATATCTTTCCCTCAAGCCCTTTTTGAGATATAATCTTATCAAAGATGTCCCCGGCTAATCTAACAAGAGATCTTTCACCAGATGAAACTTCAGCATCTATAGTGCGCTGAAATCTTCTTACATCTTCTCTTGCTGATATTTCTCTTAGAATTGCCTCTAAACCTCTTTTGTCTAATTTAATTAGAGTACCTGGTGCATATCTTCTGTCGTTGAAAATAGAGTAAAATACTCTTTTAACTAGATCTTTATCGATAAAGGGATCTGCCAGATATTCTACATTTTGTGGGTTAAATGTTGGTCTTTTTTTGGCTAGTTTTCTTTTCATTTAAAGCACCCTCTCTAATGCATATCCCTAGTCACATCTTTTTTAGAACTAATTATACGTTAAGGAAGAGTGTTTGCTTTTTAATACTTTTGGATTTTTCTCTAATATTAAAATAAAGCTAACTGGCCATTCGGAGGGCCCTTGTACTCAGCAATCATATCTTGTAAGGATGGCATCAATTTTAAAGCTTCGTCCATATTGCCAAGAGTACGCCATCTATGCCTGTGCACATCAAATTTTAAAGTATCGTGCATCCATGTTGGTGCAATGCCATGTCTTCTTAGTGTCCTGTCCTCGTACATCTTGAACCGCGGCATTAGCACTTGCAGTACCCTCGCTGCTCTATACATAAATCTCATTCCTTCTAAACTGCTGTCTTGCCTTTCTATAAATTCTCTACCTCTTACATCATACTCTATAAGCGGCATTATAACACCGCCGGTATTTTTATCACTACTCCAAGTGACTTTATCAAAGAAATCTCCTTCTAATTTAGCTTTAATATATGCAGCTACCTGAGGAATTACCTCTTTTATTTCAGGTCTTTCTTCAAACTTTTTTATTGCTTTTCCCAATAACCTATCTGCAGTATCAATGGCGTTATCCCTATTATACAATGCTAGCTTTCGCATATTGATTGTTTCTTGATCTTCACTTTCAAGCACCTGACGTCCATACTTATTATCGTGTTCATTAAAGTAATGGAACGGAAAAACTCTTACAAATGCAGTCTGAACCATTATTGAAGGCAACATTTCCCTTACTTCAATATCAACATCGCCAAATCTTTCAGTTAATTCTTGGCCTACAATGAATCTCCCCACTGGGCTCATGTCTTTACCTGCTAGTGTAATTTGCTCTAAAGTAGCACGTGGCAAAGAATGTGTTTCTTCCATATTTGCCATACCGTCACAGAACTTAAGAGCGGCTCTTTTGTATGTTTGGTCTAATGGTTCATTGCCATATCTGCTGAATTGAAACTCCATTGAATCTGGATACCTATACCTGTCATTGAATCTAGTTAAACGGATTGTTGAAGATGTGCCTTTTTTAATATCTCTCATATTCTTTTGTTTATAATAAGCTGTAATATTTCCAGGTATGGCTTTGGTTAATTTTTCTTCGAGGTCATCTTTAATTTCAGTTCTCATCTCGGTTAATCTTATCCCACTTCTATCCCTAAGAACTTGATACATTCGTCTAAGTTGAGGATCTGTTTCGTATCGTGTAAATACTGTATACTGCTTCCATAAATCTTCTAATTTTCTTACCTTTAGTTCAATCTCGTCATGCAATATCCCTGGGATTATAGTTGAACTGTCCAATTCAATTCGAATTGCTTCTGCACTTTCGATAACTTTTTGCATAACTCTGCGTATGTGTTCATAGCCTGGCGCACCACTATGAATTCGCGGTCCAGAATCTTTTAAAGTTACTTGAGCAATCTTTTCAGCAGCTAAAATGACTTCTAAAGAACCTGGATACTTCTCAACCCAGTCCTTTCTGAAAAAGGGTTGATCTAGAATACTTCCTAAAACATAGCCATCAATTTCTAAAACTAGTCCATAAGGAGATTCATAAGCGTTGTACCTTGGTTCTAATTTCTCTGAAACTGGTGTTTTTTGCTCTATAGTTAGAGTTTGTTGCCTATCTTCTTCTCCTAATCTACCTAAAAGAAATGCTAAACCAACTAGTCCTAATACCTTTTCGAGCCCATCTTTTGACGACATCTTTTTATTCTCTCCTCCAACAATATACGTCGATTATCCCAACATTCAGTCCTCTATTTATCAGCCCTCTTTTCTTCTTCAAGAACCTAAACTTTACAGCTCCCCTATAAACCCATGATGTTTTGTTCATTTAAAAATCTATCTGTTTTTCTGGAAGAAATTTTATATAAAATATATAGAAGAATGTCTTATTTTATTATTTTAAATTTGTTTTATCGCTCATTCTCAATAATAACGCTTATTTTATTCTTTTTTTCCTTTAAAAATCCTATTAAATCCCTGTTTAACTCAAAAGCAGCCTTATTTGCCTTTATTGCAAACGTCCTTTCAGATGCGAAATCTGTCTTTCTGATGACGAATTCCTTATCATCGTTGAAATTTGGATTTATGGTTATGAATACTGTTTCTTTTATTGTTATTGATTTTGATAATGCTTTTATTGTTATTGTGATTTTCTTATTGTTGTTTTTGATTGATTTTCTAATAAATTTCTTTAATTTGCCTAATTCAAAATCTGCTTTGACTCCAACAATGCAGTCTCCCATTAAGCTGATTTCTTCATCTTTTGTAAACTCAAATGTTGTCTTATGCGTTCCAAGAATGTTTGGATGCCCGTAAGCATGGAATTTGTAAATCATTGTACTAGGCAAGGATACTCTTACAGGCTTTAGCCTGTAGAGGAATTGCCTTGCTTAATTCGTAACTTTTTTCTTTCATTCTTGATAAAAATTTGAGCGTGCAGCGAAATTTCGGCACGCTCAAACTCCAATCGTTTTAGCGTTAGCTTTCGTTGCGCGGAGCAACGAAAATGGAATACGTAAATATTGACTTGGAGCATTACAACCATAAAGTTGGCATCAACTTTTGGCACATAACGATACAGACAAAGTATCGTTATCAAATGTTTGCAAAGTTTGAGTACAAAAACCTTGCGGAAGCCTGCATCCGAAAAGCCGCTTCATCGCATGAAATCAAGGTTCACTTGATTTCTGTTATGCCCGACCACGTGCACATGCTTGTGACTCTGCCGAAAGGCATGAGCGATGAAAAAGCCATGCAAATCCTGAAAGGCGGCTCGTCGTACAGCTTCTTCAAAAATCACCCTAAAGCTCGCCTCAGATATCCGCAGGGGCATCTCTGGAGCAGAGGAGGCTCTGCTGTAACAGTCGGCTACAACCAACTGAGCGACACGGTTTTGTACATCTTGAACCAAGCTAAGCATCATGGTTTAGCTTGAAATTCCCGAAGCGGGATACTGCGTGGCTTTAGCCCGCAGAGGAGGTCATTTTGACTGGATTATGAAAGCCACTGCAACATCAGCAAAATTGGAATGATGGAGTTGCTGCCTTTCTCTTTTATTATCTCTTTGATTTTGTCATAGCGGTCCATATTAAGATAGTACTTCCAACCATGCTCTTTCTTCTTTTTGCCGCAGATATTCTGCTTTACCAAAGCTTCCAGTACAGTCTCAACTTTGTCCAAATCTTCTTTTGATATTCCAGATTTTAAAACGTGAATGTAAACAGAGCCTTTGCCAAAGCAGTTTTGATCGAAAAGCTTCTTTACTATTGTCCTGCTTATTCTTATATATTCACTCCTCTTTACTTTAACCATAGAAAAAATGATAGCTAGGAAATATATAAATATGTAGTCTAAATTTAGTCCCTTATGAGCCGAAATAGAAACCTTTAAATATGCATTAATATCTATCCTCCTTGCAATGCCAAAATCAGTATTTTTGCAGGCGGAGGGAAACACTCCAAAAAACAGGATATGGGGCTTTTTAATAGTCCATTCAGAATATGATTATTCAATGAAAGACATTGCGCGATATTCTAAGGTAGGCTATACCACACTAAAAGGGATATGGAAGGAGTTTAAGGAAAAAAATATAGTAGTGCAGACAAGAGCTGTCGGAAAAGCAAAAATGTACAGGCTGAACCTTAAAAATTCAGTGGTAAATAAATTTATAGATTATTACTGGGCCGTTGTTGAGTCAGTTATTGAGAAAGACTTGGACATCAAAAGTAAATCTAAGATTCATGAAGATGGCTATAAATCTGTTGCCCAAATAGCTGTTTCTGCCAGACATTCATAAAATTTTAATTTACTATTTCATCAGCAGGCTCTGCAAATAGTCTTTCTTGAACTTGAACCCGTTTTTTTTAGCCAATTTTTCAATCCCGTTCACAAAATTGCTTCCGTATTGCGCAGCCTGCTTCTTGCGCCATGCAAACTCCTTCTTCAAGCCGATAAATTCTGCCGCTTCCCTCAAAATAATTTTTTTATTCTGCTTATCCAGTTTAAACATTGGATGTATATTCATTGCAGTTCTTATCAGCTCTTTGTCCAGAAATGGTGCCTTTAAATCCAGTCCAAGGTGCTTTGCAATTGTGAAATCTCTTGTCAAATCCCTGCCCCACATGTTTTTCAGTCCGTTCCAGCATTCTTTATGCAATGCTTCAAAATCATTGCTTTGCAAAGCGCTTTCATGCCTCTGGTAGCCTGCAAATATTTCCTCGCTTCCCAAGCCGCCAAACAGGACATTATCACCATTATCCAATGCCAATTTTCCAGCGGCATAAATCACAGAGCCAACGCTTACTTTTACAATGTCTGCATCATTCAATAATTTGACTACATTTTTAACAATATTTTCAAATTCTTCCAAGCTCAATAGTTTATATTTAAAATTAAACCCATATTCATTTGCAATTTTCTTTGCCCATTCAATATCATCAGAGTTTTCAATGCCAACAGTATAGCATGTGAAATTGCATTTAAGTTGGTTGCAGACAAATGCTATCAACGAGCTGTCCACTCCGCCGGAAAGCAAAATCCCGAATCTTGGAGTAACTCTTCTTTTAATTGCCTGAACCACAGCCTCTGCTAATTCCCTTTTTGCCCTTTCTTTGTTGGTTTCAAGGCTATCAAAACTATTCTCCATTCCGGAAATAAATTTTACCCACAAATCCTGCGGAATAAGCCTGCCTTCCTTTACAATTCCTAAAATTTTGGTCATGAAATCAGTTATTTGTTTATTTTTAAAAAGCTTTAGTTTATTATCAAATCAGAAACTATTAAATACTAATCCTTTTTAATTCTTGCAATGCCAAAAGACATAAGCAAGGACGAGCAGATTGGATTTCACAAAGGGTCTTTGACAACGCTTGCAAAGGAAAGGGAGGAAATGCTGAAAATATTGTCGATAGTAGAGCAGCTGATGCAGATGCACATAAAGAGCCTGCAGGACCTTGGAGTTAACCTGCAAAAGGAAGCCCGGCAGGCAAATGCAAAAAAGCCAATTGAAGATGTCCTGAGATAATCATTTTTTTAAAAATTTGCCAAACATGCCTGGCTTTTCCTTAATTATTTTTTCCTTCTCTATTTTTTTGAACAGCCCAAGATTTCGAATGGCATCTTCAAGCTCTTCAAACTCAGTTTGCGGGGCTTTTTGCTCTTTTGCTTTTTCTTCTGCTGCTTTTGTTTCAATTATTTTCTCTTTACTTTTGAATAATTTATTGAATATTCCTAGTTTTTTTTCTTTTTTTGATTCCTCTAAATTTATTTTTTCCTGATCAATATATTTTATTCGCTGCTCCTCCCTATGCCTTTCAGTTTCTTTTGCTTTTTCTGCAGCTTCTCTTTGCTTGGCTAGCTCTTCCTGCTTTCTTTTTATTTCTTCATCAAGCTTTTCAAGTTCTTTTTGCTTTTTGCTTTCTTTCTCCCTTTTTGATTCTTCCTGGCGCTTTTTTTCTTCAACAAGCCTGCTCATGTGCCTGTGCAACGCAAGTAATTTATGGTAAACTTCATGTTTTTCCTTAACTGGCAAAATTAAATAAATATTTCTTGCCTCGATGTACAACTTCTTTGCTTTTAGAATGTCATTATTTTTAAGCGCATCTTTTAGTTCATCAAAAGCGTGATAAAACCCATCACGTGCATGGGCTGCTCGCTGCTCTTGCCTTTCAAGCCCTTTTTTCCGGTTTAACTCCGCTTCTTTTCTAGCTTTTTCCTGCCTTTCTTTTTCCTTTTGCAGAAGAATTTGGCTCTTTTCCTGTTCTATTCTTCTTCTTTCATTTTCTAATTTTGATTCCAGTTCTTTTTGCCGCTTTAGCTCCCCCATTCTCTTTTCTTTTACAAGCAGGTTTATCTGACTGTGCAATGCCCATAATTCATTGTAGATTTCCCGCTTTTCTTCATCAAACAGGCTGACATACATGTCCCTTGCCTTGTTGTGGAGCATGTTCAATTCTGAAATGTCTTTTTTGACGAGCACATTTCTCAATTCGTTCAGAACATTGTAGAATTTATTGAGGTTATGGCTCCGCTTTGCTTTTTTTCCGTTCCTGTGGAAGTATCTCTCAAACACCAAAAGAGATCACCCTGCATATTAAGAAATAAGAATATGTCAAAAATCGAAGATTTTTGAGCAGTGGAGTGCGAAAGCTCGCTCTTTCGCTCGCTTTGCTCAGCGGAAATCGCTTTGCGATTTGCCGACATGTAGCTCTAAATAGCGCCCTAAAACACATCTAAATCCACCCTTTTTTTTCATCGAAAATTAAAAATTTTCGAGTGTGCTCGGAAATCTTTGATTTCCGACATGTAGTGTAACAGTAGTGTAAGAACTTGAATTTACATACTTTAAATAGATTTCGGTTAGTTTTCTACTTTAATTTATTGTACAGCCACATTAAGCTGCTGTAAACTTCTTTTTTCTCTTTTGCTTTTAAGCCATTGTAAAGGTTTCTTGCCCCATCATAGAATTGCTTTGCTTTGTAAATATCATTGCTATCAAGGGCTTTCTTTGCATTATTGATGGCTCTTTTGCACTTTTCAAGCCTTTTTTCAGAAGCCCTTCTTCTTGCTGCAACAAAATATATCAGCACAGACATCAATGCAGCAAGAACTATCAAAGCCAGTATCAGCCTTGAGCTTGATTTTACAATTTCTTCAATCAAAACCTCTTTTTCATCACAACATTAAACAAGTCGCTTGAAACAGCAAATGTATTTGAATCTCTCATCTCAACAACCAAGAGGTATTCACCTGGCAACACCTCTTTGGGAATATCAACTGATTTGAAATAAGACAGTTGGTTTTCAACAGCAAAGGTTTCTGATGTCTATGCAAACGCAAAAGTAGGAGATTTCTCATTAAGGTACCAGACAAGATTGATTATTTATGATTACAGTGCAGACAAGATTATGAATGCTGTTAATCTTGGTTAATTAAAAAACATAATTTATTAAATCACCATAGTTTTTAATGCTTAATGAAGCACACACCCAAAGTAGTCTTTGCCTTGGTTGCAGTTTTCTTCATAGCGCAGTTCGCAGGATTGCTTGTAGTAAACCACTATATTGACCACAAAAAGACTATTGAAACAAAAAAAATTGAATGGCAGCCATTGCCCTACAACCTTGAAAGACCGGAAGTTAAGAATGAAAGCACTTCCTTCATTTACATAACAATAGCAATCCTGATTGGCACGGTTTTGGTTTTGCTGCTGATAAAGTTCAACAAGCCGTTTATCTGGAAACTCTGGTTTTTTGCCACAGTATGGCTTACCTTGTCAATTGCATTTGCGGCATTCATAAACAACGTAATTGCTGCAATACTTGCATTAGTAATCTCTGTTTTAAAATTATACAGGCCAAATGTAGTAATCCAAAATATGTCTGAAATCTTTATTTACGGAGGACTTGCTGCGATATTTGTTCCAATTATTAATTTATTTGCTGCATTTATGCTTTTAATTGTGATATCGATGTATGATTTTATTGCAGTTTACAAGACAAAGCATATGATAAAAATGGCTGAATTCCAGTCAAGTTCAAATGTTTTTGCTGGCTTGATTATTCCTTATGGAAAAGGCAGTATGGTTAAGTGTATAACACCGCCAAAATCAGAGGTCAAAAAAGACAGTGAAAAAATTCATAGAAAGTCAGTTGCAGTTCTTGGAGGGGGCGATATAGGGTTTACATTGATATTTGCTGGAGTGATTATGAAAGGGTTGATGCTGCAGGAAACAGTGCTAGCAGGATTCCTGAAGACTTTGATTATTCCTGTTTTTGTCAGCCTGGCATTGCTGTTTTTGCTGCTTAAAGGCCAGCAGAACAAGTTTTACCCTGCAATGCCTGTCCTTAGCCTAGGCTGCTTTATTGGATACTTGGCTGTTTTAGCATTTTGATAGAAAGATTTATAAATAAGTTATACATGTATAATTCTATGATAGAGTTAAAAGCTAAAACAAAGAAATGGGGCAACTCTATAGGTATTTTAATACCAAAAGAAGCCATTAGGAAAGAGAATATAAAGCCAGACCAAGAAGTAACTGTGCTAATTAGTGCTAAACCTATAACAAAAGCAGGCGACATTTTTGGCACAATGAAATTTAAGAAATCAACAGAAGAGTTAATGAGGGAAGTAGATAAGGATCTTGATTTTGGCTTCTAAAAATGAGCTATTTCTTCGATACGTATGCGATAATTGAAATAATGCTTAACAATCCCTCTTATGAGAAATATAGAAATTTTCCAGTTAAAATTAGTATATTAAACATTGCAGAAATCTACTCAATAATCTTAAGAAATAAAAGCAAAGATGAAGCGGACAAATGGCTTGAAAATTATAATTTTGAATTATTGGAAATATCTACTAAGACAATAGCTAAAGCTGTTTATTTTCGATTCATGCGTAAAAATAACATTTCATTGACGGATGCAGCTGGTTACCTTCTTTCTCTTGAAAACAATCTAAAATTTCTAACTGGAGATAGGCAATTTAAAGATATGCCAAATGTGGAATTTGTTAAGTAGCTGAAGACAATAACATTTAAAACCTGTTAAATATTCTTGCTTATGGGAGGACTCTGCCGGGAAGCTAGCACTCTCCTGTCAGCGCAAACGTGCTTTAGGTGCGGTGAAGCTTGGGAAGCAGCTTTGGCTTTTGCTTTTGGTCTTGCTGCTGGCGTAGAAGCTCTGCCTTGTAGGACTTGTGCTTTTGAAAATCCGTAAGGTCTGGAAAGAAACACGCCAAAAGTGTGCTTAAGGCAGCGGTAATCTTAGGCACTGGTGCTTATGAGTAACAGAGTGGAGTCGGTAACAAGGTAGCCAACTGCAATTGCTTTTGCCCATTTCTGAGCGCGTCCTCCTATTTTTTAATTTCTAGCATTCATTTAAAATGAACAAACCCAATCTTCAATTCCAATTTTCTGTTGTTTTTAACTAGCTTTGTTCCATATTTTTTATTTACAATTTCTCCAATAACAACAATATCATGCTTTTTCAATTGTTTAAGTTTATTGATTGGTGCGGTAAACACCAGCTCAAAATCTTCTCCCCCATATAGGGCGAAATCAAGCGGATTTTTATGTAATTTTTTTGCATCAATTATTGTGTTTTTTGATAGTGGAATTTTGTCAGCATAGATTCTTGCTCCGACTTTTGATTCACTGCAAATATGCTTAATTTCAGAAGCTATTCCATCACTCACATCAATCATTGAATTAATCCCAACTTTAACAATTTTTCTTGCTAAATCCAATCTTGATTTTGGTTCCAGATGCTTTTTGATTGAGTTTCCAGCAATGTTGTGTTTCAATAATTCTAAACCAGTGCTTGATTTACCAACATCTCCGGAGCAAAAAATCAAGTCATTTATTTTTGCGCCTTTTCTCAATGTTAAATTTTTTTTTTCTGCAAATCCAATCATTGCAATACTAACGACAATTTCCTTTGAATGAGTTATGTTGCCGCCCACAATGCTTATTTTGTATTTTTTTGATTTTTCATTGATTCCGTTATACAGCTTATCAACAAACTCAACATCAATATCATTTGGCAAAGCCAGCGAAACTATTGCAAACTTTGGAATGCCTCCCATGGCAGCTATGTCGCTTACGTTCTGCTCGACTGCTTTCATTCCAATCTGCTGCGGAGAATAGTACTTCAAGGAAAAATGTACATTTTCAACAAGCATGTCTGTTGTGAAAAGAATATAGTTGTTTTTGTCATAATTTAAAACAGCAGCGTCATTTCCAATCCCTGCAACAACATCTTTAGAATATAGCTTTATCTTGCTCTTTATCCTTACAATTAAGCCAAACTCACCTCCAATATCCTTGATTTTCATAGCCACACTGCATTGAGATGCTTACCTGACAATTTTATGGTTGCTTTGCTTCCATTCTTAAGGCTGTACTCCTTGCCGACAGAATCAGCTATTAAGATTCCATCAAGCATTTCTGAAGCAATGGTTATTTTCTGGTTTTTATTTAATATGCCATACTTTAACTTATAGTTTTTGAATACCTTGCCTTCATATGGCTCGCGAACAACAAACTGGTAGTTTTTTGAGCTTAGCGGCAGGGTTTTGCTGCAGCATGACTTGGCCCATGCATAGCTTCCGGTTGGCGTTGTGACGAGAATGCCGCTGCTCTTCTGCCTTTCTTTCCTGCCATCTATCTGTACCACATATTTTGCTGCATGGTAAGATTTTCTTGCTCCGACAAAAAACTCATTGAGCGCATAAGTCTCGACTTTTTTGCTGTTTATGCAAGCCTCCAGCCTCTGTAATTTGGCAATTTTAAATTTATTATTTATTATTTTCCTGAATTTTTTCTCAAAATTGTTTTTGTCGGCTTTCATAAAGAAACCTTCCTTGTTCTTTGTATCTGCATTCACACCAAGAATAAGCTGTTTGCCAACGAAATGCGCAGCCCTCAGAAAAGTGCCATCGCCCCCAACAGCGATTATCATATCTTTGCCTTTGAACTGCTTTTCGCTCAATTTGCCTCTGTTTGCAAGAGTATAGCTTGTTTTGTATTTTTTTAATGTTTTTTTAACTGTTTCCAATGTTAACCTTTGTTCTGCTGTCCTTGGGGTGGTGTACACTACAAGAACTCTGATTAATTCCATAAAAAGCCTGAATCAAACTTTATATTTAAATATTTGCAGGATGAAATTATTTCCAGCCAAAATCAAAACCTTTTTATTCTTTTTGCAAAGAGCACAGCCATGAAGGGCAAAAAGTTAACATGGAAGAAACTATGGCATTTTATATGGGAGGACAACAGCTTATGGAGCTGGATTGTCAATATTGCCTTGGCTTTTGTTCTCATCAAGTTCATTGTTTATCCCGGTTTGGGCTTTTTGCTTAGCACATCCCATCCTGTTGTTGCAGTTGTAAGCGAGAGCATGGAACACAATAGTGAATTTGAGGACTGGTGGCAAAAATCAGGCGATTGGTATGTGAACAACAGCATAGACAAGGAGGATTTTGGCAGGTTCCCTTTGAAAAACGGGTTTGACAAAGGCGACATTATGGTTTTGAAGGGCAAAAAGCCTGAAAATATTGAGATTGGCGATATTATTGTGTTCTGGAGCGCAAAAAGAGACCCTATAATCCACAGGGTTGTCAAGAAGTGGCAGGATAAAAATAATTATTACTTCCAAACAAAGGGCGACAACTACAAGACAAACCCAATGCCTATAAAAAGCCCTTTTCTTGATGAGACAAGCGTAAGCGAAGAGCTGGTTGTAGGCAACGCAATTGTGAGGATACCTTTGCTTGGCTATGTCAAGATATGGGCTGTTGAGCTGTTTAACCTGTCAAAAGACATTCTATCCCAAAAAGGTTAAGTTTATATACAATTTGTCAAAGTTTTTAGATTTAGAATGTTTTGCCCAAAATGCGGCTCAATCCTTGTGCCAAGGAAAGAAGACAGCAAGAAGATGCTGGTTTGCTCCTGTGGATATAAGACAACCCAGGTAGCAGGCGCTACAGTAAGGGAAACTATAGTCCGAACAGACAAGGAAGTTGAGGTCATAGACAAGGGCGAGCTTCAAACTCTTCCAAAGACAACAGCAGAATGCCCAAAATGCGGCCACAAAACAGCTTATTTCTGGCTGGTGCAGACAAGGGCAGGAGACGAGCCTGAGACAAAGTTCCTAAGATGCGAGAAATGCTCACATACGTGGAGAGATTATGATTAAGAATGTTCGTATAACATATTTATTACAGTTTTAGTTCTATCAAGAAGGCTATCCATACCAACAGGTTTGCTTAATGCTGGAAAGCCAAAATCATAAGGAATATACCTATTTTGTGCTACTTGAAGTTGTGCCACTCTTTGTTCATCTTCTTTTTGCAATATGAATCTCTTTTGTGCTTCTGTATCCGGCTGTATATCTATTCCTAATTTTGTTATCTGCTCATCTGTATACATTCTAGTGGCATAAAAAAGAGCTCTTGCACCAACATCTTCCTGAAAAGAGCCACTGCAAACAAAAGTGGGTATCTTTATTCCTTCTGCCACAAGACTTTCTAAAAGTGCATCACCATTCATCCCCCCCATTAACACATCCGTATAAAGAATATCTGGCTTTCGTGTCTTTATTTTGGTATATGCCTCATTACCATTTGAAGCTGTGTCTATCCTTAAATTTGGAATAGCAGAAAGCATTTCTACTAAAAATTCTCTAACCAATTCTTCATCGTCAGCAACTAATGCGGTCAATTCTCTTTCAGGCATTGTAGACTGGGCATCTCAAACCTTTATAAACCTTTCGTTTTTTATTATTATAAAGTAGTAAATAGATACGTAGTTAATCTTTTATTCATGCACGCATTATTGCAAAAAATGGATATCAAAGAAGCCAAATTCAAGGTCATTGTCAGCCCTAACGCGAAAGAAAACAAGATAGAGCGGTTTGACAAGGAAAGAAACGCCTATAGAATCAGCATAAAGGCAAAGCCTCAGGACAACAAGGCAAACATTGAAGTAATAAAATTCTTATCAAGGATGCTAAAAAGGAAGATAAGAATCTACTCTGGCTTCAAATCAAAAGAAAAGATAGTGGAAACTGTTAAATAAACCAATAAATATTTAAGAATAAGTAGATACAATTGTGAAAAAGAGGTATAAAATGCTGTTCTTCAAACTAAGACCAAAGCCTGCTGATATTATTCCACCGCCTTCTCCAACAGATTTTGAAGAAGAACTGAAAGAAAAGCCAAAATTCTTTGATGAGTTGATAAAAAAACCAAAATCCGAGACTTTTATAGAAGAAGAGGAATTCAACCGACTGATAAATAAGCTGAATGAAGGGGAAAAGCCATTAGCCAAAAAAGAAGAGAATATTTCTAAGAAAAAAACTGTAATAAAAAAGCAAAAGCTTTCAAAAAAAGAAATAAAAAAATCAAAGATAATAATGAAGAAGAGAATACAATCAAAAAGGCTAATAAAAGCTAGGCCAATAAAACAAGCTAAAAAGCAAAAAGCCAGCCTTCCGGAAAATGATCTTGATTTGGAAAACCTTGACTTTAAACTTCCAAAAGAGCTTGAACAGCCTGAGGTTCAGTTTCCGGAAACATTAGACGATTTTGACGCTGAAAGGGAATTCAAGCAAAAAACAAAGCCAAAAGAAATTTTGGATGCTGAAGAGGAAATACAAAACGCAATCGAGAAAATAAAAAAGTGGAATGCGGGTGAGCAGTGGAATGGTGAGCGAGTCGATACGAGCTCGCCTCGCATCTCACGCGAAACTCGCCCACAACTGCCTGAAAAGCCATCAATATTAAAGAGATTATTTTCAAGAAAGCGAGAAGAAGCGCCGGAAGAGCGCTTAATGCTGGAACCTCAGGGCAATATTTTTATAATACAAAGCAAAATAAATGATGCAAGGCAGGCACTGATGAGATTTGACTTGGAAACAGCAAAAAGGAGTTATATTGAAGTACTGAGACTGTACAATAATATGACATCAGAAGAAAAAGTCAAAGTCTATCACGACATAAAAGAGCTTTATTCTGAGAGGAAAAGCGCAGAGGAGCTAAAGGTTTAGCTTATTTTTATCTTGTCTCCAACTTTAAGCTTTAATTTTTCGGACGCGCTTGAGTTTCTAACAGATATCTCAAGCGTGTCAGAACTTCCTTTGATGAGAAATAATTTATTTAGAGGCGCTGATTCATAAGTTTTATAAAAGCTCAGTTTTTGGCTGGAGTTTTTTGTTTTTACTTCGTATGATTCCTTATTTAAGGAACCTAAGTTTGTTATAATGTTGCCAAAATTATCAATCCTGACAACTTCGCCTTCCCTGCCTTTAAGGTGAAAGTCAAGCTTTGTTTTGACAATTGTTTTTGCGCCTAGCAGCTCAATTTTCACCCCTTTTTCAAGCATTGCCGCTGCCTTTGCAAACACGTCCCTGCCATGAAAGGTCATTGAGGTGTTTTTAACTGGAAGTTTGACTGCAGCAATTAATTTATCTTCAGTCGCTGCCTTGTACATCAATCCGTTGTCAGGCCCTACAAAAAAATAATTCTTGGTTTTAATGGCAAGACATTGCCTTTTGCTTCCAACTCCGGGATCAACAACGCACAAAAATATCGCGTTTTTTGGAAAATGCCTGTAATTTTTGTATAGAATCCACGCTCCTTCTTTTATGTTATGATGGCTCACAAAATTTGACAAATCAACAATTTTTGTGTTTTTTTTGATGGAATAAATAACTCCCTTCACCACACCTAGATACTCAGAATGCCCTAAATCTGTCATTATGACAATCATAGTGTTAGTTTATCTATATTTTATTTAAAGTTTTGCGATTTTGCGGCTTTGTCCCAAGAGGCGACAAAGCCAAATAAATAAGTTGTACAATATCGCCCTGCAATAAACTTCTGACCTTGCAGTATTTGCCAGCTTCGAGCTAATAC